>Ga0209514_10000655_pt1 | contig 68597 bp, 67 predicted proteins | sample Subgrocontami58m_FD_187452 | JGI IMG/M metagenome (GOLD analysis project Ga0209514, IMG submission 187452) | Subsurface groundwater microbial communities from S. Glens Falls, New York, USA - GMW37 contaminated, 5.8 m (SPAdes) (version 3) | ecosystem: Environmental > Aquatic > Deep subsurface >... | reverse complement strand
CCCAATAAGTGGTTGATTCCTTTCCGGTTCCGGCGTTATGCTCGGCTCCGATTGAATCCATGGCCCGCATAACTTCTTTTGACGAAGGATATTTTTTGGTTCCCTTGAATACAAAATGCTCTAAAAAGTGAGATACCCCTGCCTCGGCCGGATCTTCATTTTTACTGCCGGTTTTAACCGCGTAAGCCACCGTCACCGATGGCACCGCCAAAGGCGCGACGAGCACATTCAATCCAGAATCTAGGGTAAAATTAGAGTACCAGGTTGTTGACACTTGGAAAGTATAGCATCGTGAACTAATTTACAATTTACAATTTTCAATTTACAATGAAGCTCCAATGATCAAATTTCCAAACATCATTGCCATTGTAAATTGTGAAATTGAAAATTCTATTACCTGTCTTGTTTTACCTGCCATCCTCTTCCATTGGTGGTCACCACCACATCTCCATCCTGATCCGTTCTCAAAACTTGAGCCCCAACTTCTTTCAATCTCGTAAGCGTTTCGGCAGTCGGATGGCCGTAGCTATTCTTACCTACTTCAATTACTGCCAGCGCCGGTTTAACGGCTTTCAGAAAGTCCAAAGAGGAACTATATTTACTGCCGTGGTGAGCGACCTTGAGGATATCGAAAGGCCCGGCCTTGGACTGCTCAAGGCCTGGCCTTATTAAGTTTTCCTCCTCCTCCCCAATATCCCCGGTAAACAAGGCGTCAAAATCGCCGTAATTAAAATCCATCACTACCGCGCTGGAATTTAAAGAATCAGGGGAACTGATTCCCAAAATATTAGACGATGGATGATGGACGGTAGAAGATGGTAGTGGAAGATGGATGATTGAAGATAGATTGCCCTGACTGTCTACCTTCGACTTTCTATCTTCTACCCCTACCTTCAATCTTCTATCATCTATCGTCGTTTTTGGCCACAGTACTTTCAATTTCATTCCCCCAACCCTAATCTCATCCCCCGCCGCCACTACTTCAATCTCCGCCCCCTCTGCCAAAACCGCTTCCGACAAAACTTCCCACTCATGGCTATCGCCTCTTAACCCGTTATATACAAAAGACCTCACTTTATATCTTTTGAATACATCGGTCAAACCCCCGAAATGGTCGAGTTGGGGGTGGGAGACAATCACCATTTCGATCTGGCGGTCAAAAAACGGTACGTGTTTTCGCAGGCAATCCAGCGCCTTCCCCGGCCGACTGCCATCAATCAATATTTGGGTAAATCCCCTTTGTATCAATGTTTCATCTCCTTGACCGGCGGAACAAAACACTATTCTGACCTTATTGTCCGGAAAACTGACCACCGCCAACCACGCAGCCATGCCTAAAACCACAACCAACTTCACCCAATTGCGGCTGAGCCAGTAAAATAAATCTGTTAGTAATGGCTGGAAAGCTTTCGATTGAAAATTGTGGCATTGAAAATTCATTGAAAATTGAAAATTGAAAATTGAAAATTATTAACGGTTGCTCCGCTTAGCCTCGCTCCGATCTCAATTAATCCCATCATCGCCAAAATCAAAGGTTTGCCGGCAATTGCCAAAGCTTGAGCCAGAACCGGAATCCAGGCTCCAAAAATTACAATAGCCAAGCCTAATCCCATCAAGGGCCCAACCAGGAAGCTGGCCGGAATATTCAGCAATACTCCCCAAATCCCGAGCTGTTTCCAGCCAAAATGCCAAGCTAAAACCGGAGCTACGGCCAAATTTGCTGTCAGCGATTCCGAAAGTTTCTTTATTCCTTCTTGTACTTTCTTGTACTTTTTTGTACGTTCTTGTACTTCTGCATAAATCCTCCCCTCCACCCACAACATCCCCGCCGTGGCCGCGAATGACAATTGAAAACCAATGTCATAAAGCCAGTCGGGGAAAAGAAATAATAAGAGACCGGCTGTTGCTAAAAATATCCTTTTAGCCGATCGCCGGCTGCCTCCGATTTCTGCTGCCCAATAACCGGCCAGTCCCATTATCCCAGCTCTAATCACAGATGGCGAAAAATCACTAACAAATGTAAATAAAATGATAAATAAGACAACAAAGTACTTCACAAACCTCCGAGGCAAAATCCAAAAACTTAATCCCCATCCCAGAGAAATTACCATCGTTACGTTATATCCTGAGGCTGCGGCCAGATGTAAAAGACCCGAAGCCTTGAGTTTATTAATGAATTCTGAACTTGCTCCAACCAACCTACCGGTTAACAATCCTTGGATCAACGCGGATTCGTCTGAAGAGAAATACTGACCCAAAGCAAAACCGGAATAATTAACCAGCCTATCAGCCCAACCCTTAAGACTGATAAGGGCCTTTGTCAAAAAGCTCTGATGATTGCCAACCGAAACGATTTGGGCTTTGTCTAAGACTAATCCGGAAAATTTCTTGTCTGTCAGTCTGAATCCAAGAATGCCAGTGGCTGCTACCGATCGAGGACTCTCGCTATGAGTAAATTCGGTATTTTTATCTATGAATTCAATTTTCTTGGCTGTTATATTTGTGAATAAAAAGATATACTTTGATGACTGGCAATCCTTACAAACCATTAGCACATCATTTATACGAACATGTTCCCCTTCCTTCGCAAAATAGGAGTAATTTAACCAAAGATATTGCCGTAGTAATACCGAATATATTATAAATACCCAAAAGACGAAGCGGAGTAAGGAAGACGAAGACATAATGTTCAAAGTTCCAATTTTCAAACTCCAAGCTCCAATGAAATTCCAAATTCCAATTTGTTAATGTTTGAAAATTTGGTCATTGGTTATTCATTGAAAATTGGTACTTGAAAATTGAAAATTACAATCCTATCCTCCCTCTATTCTTCTCCACTACACTCTTCGGCAGAATCTTCCTGGCAATCAAATCTTCAATTCCGGAGTACGGCCGGCCGGCAATAATCGCTTCGGCCCGGGCCTGCCCCACGCCCCATAATGATTCTAGCTCATTTTTGCTTGCACTATTTATATATATGATCTCCCCGATACCCCTTATTTCTCCGGCGGAGCCGGATCCCGCTCCGCGGGACATCTGATCCTCTCCGATCGGAGCTATATATATCTTCATCCCGTCCGTTACCAATTGAGACAGATTAATTGTTTTTGAAAGAAAATCGCGGTCTGCCTGCGCCGACAATCCGCCGGCAACCGCCAAAGCGTCAACAATTCTGGATCCCCGGCCCAGCCGGTACACTCCGGGTTTTTCCACCGCCCCCGAAACATCTACTACAATTTCAGTTATACCTTGCTTGCCCGTCGAAGCTTTAGCGAAGTCGGGGCCCTTGTCCCTTATTACCTCTACCCTGCTGTTCTCTGAAGAAAATAATGCTAACCCCGCCAAAGTCCCCAACCCCGTCAGCAATAGAAGCAAACTCAACAATCCGACAATCCGGCGGCGTTTTTCCTCCCCGCTTTCCATTGAATCCTACTATACCACCCTCAACAATTGGGAAGTTTACGAAACTTCACGCTTTCATTCACGTTTCGCAAACTTCACATTAAGGGTTTGGCTTTTACGGCTATCGAATTTTCCCCTGATTAACACTAGTCAAAATTTTAAGGTTTTCTTTGAAACCGGAAACTTACGGTCCGCCGTTGAAGACCATCCCCGCCAATTTTATCTTCCGCTTCTATCGATAGATGTTCTAGACTAACATCGGATAACGCAGAATGAATCTTACCCGACTCAATTTCATAAATTCCTCCTCGAGTACTCCGTCCTTGTTGAAATTGTTGCGGCCGGGTTTTTCTCACCGCTTTAAGATCCAGAGGCAGAGTAATGTCCGAAAATACCAGATGAGATACGGCAATTATTCCTGCGGCGGCGGCATCGTCAAATTCTATAGCCAGTTCGACGGCAGCCAAGCCAAGATTAGACGCTGCTATAAATCCTGGCGCGGCATAATTCCATTTTCCTTCCGGATCGCCGGGGTCGTCAAGTATTTTGCAGGCATTTCTTAACAATTCATCTGCCACTGCAGCTAAAACTCTTGTTTCATCTTCAGTGAGTCCTAAACTTGGGTCGGGAAGATCCCAAAGCTCACCATATAAATCCCATCGTTCTCCAGCCATCTTCCGAAAATCTGCCTTAGCGCCTTTTTCAAACGAAGTCATTCTGAGCTCGCCCAAAGCCTTTAATGTATCAATCGCATCGCGGACTGTATTGACTTCTATTTTCAGTTCATGTTCTGCCATAGCGCTATTATACAAAATTAGCTGTAATACCAGGATTTTCGACCGGCCTTGATTCTGCAAAGTGTCGTTTCAAAACCGATCATGCGCACACCATTCTAAAATTTTCCGACACTTTGTGAAGTTTACGAAACTTCACGCTCTCATTCACGTTTCGTAAACTTCCGGCCACCGCGCAGAACTGACGTTTTGGAACTTACGATTAGCAATATGCTAATATACTTAATATGGAAAGCAAATATGGTGGCGAAGTAGTTGGAAATGAAATTGGGATACCCGATGGCAAAGGCGGCAAGTTTAATATCTTAGTCCCCGGAGGGGCAGAAGACCTAAAAAATGAGCTTAAGGGAATGAAGCCAGACCAACAAAGAACTTTTATCGCGGATATGGTTGAAACTCATAATACGGATCGATGGCGAAAAGCAACCGCAGGAACTCCTGTACGCCGAGCCATGTCGGGAGTACTCGGTAAAATTGAGTATTATCAAGGAAAGATAATAGAAATTGGCGAAACAATAATTGCAGAAGTGGACATTGATCCTAGTATAAAAGCTAGAATCATCTATGATCCCAATACAGGTATTGATCTTAAGGGCCTACAGTATGGTTGGCTTACGGGTTTACCGGCTAAAATTTCTCCTTAAAGTTCATTTTTCTCCAAGATTAATTTTATTCATCTAGTCCTAAGCGCTAAGCCCTATGCGATTACCACAAATTATCTGATACATTACAGCTATTCCAAAACCCTAAATGTTAATACTTCCCTACGATCGTAAGAAAATAGTGACATTGGCCCGCTTTCAATAGTTAGATCTTGACATCTTTAGTCATGTTTGGTATAAAATAGTCATGACTGATACAACTTTAATTGCCTACACTCCGGAACAGACGGCTAAAATATTGCAATTATCCAAAAATACCATTTACGAACTGATCGCCAAAGGCGAAATCATCGCTAAAAGAATCGGGAAAGTTTACCGGATTCCGGCTCAATCTCTGTCGTTTGTGTCAACCGGCCTTGACAACGACTTGCTCGAAGCCGACCAAGAGGACCGTAAAAACCTTAATCTTGTCCAAAAAGAACTCTCTGCTTTTAGAGCTAAATCATGACTTCTAGATTAGAAGTATTTTTTGATTCAGATGTTATTATCTCCTCGCTGATCTCAAACAAAGGCGCCGCCTACTGCCTTTTAGGAACTACTGTAATTGAACCTATAATTTCAGATCTACAGAAAACAGAGCTGACCATAGTAGCTAAACGGCTAGATCTTGATTTGAAAACGCTCAAAACCCTGCTTGAGAAAAAATTTCGCACGGTAAAGACCGGGATCGTCAAACCGGAAATCAACCAGCGGTTTTCTAAATACGTTTTAGATCCAAATGACGCCCATATTGTAGCCGGAATTGCTACCTCCAAGCCATCTTTTTTTGTTTCTTACAATTCAAGACATTTTATAACCGACAAAGTTAAAGCCGATCTTAAAGCCATTTCTTTGACTCCGGCACAATTGCTTCAATATCTAAGGCTGCGAAAAAACAGATCACGGGCCCTGTGAAGTTTACGAAACTTCACACACTCATTCACGTTTCGTAAACTTCCGGAAAATCAGATTTCCCCTCTTGATCCCGGTTATCCGCTTTCCACTCCCCCGTCAACAGCTACGCAATTGCGGGCGGGCTTCGTGGTATCGCTCCAACGGGGTCTGCGCCCCGAGCGTAATCTAGGGACTTGACCCTGCTAGTACGCTTACTTTCTCGCATGCTCTGCGTGCATGCCTCGCAAGAGCGCGACTACAGGGTCTGCGGGGTGAACCGCGCTCTGCGCTGGTTCACCCCTTGACAACCTCCAATTTAACCAATATAGTAGATTTTAGTCAGTTTCCCGTTACGGGAAAATGGAATTTTGAGGTTAATCAATGTTTGACGACACGGTTTGGATTCCGACACACGAGATTATCCGTTTAGCCCGGCAAAACGGCATAGATTTGGGGACCGGAAATCCGGAACACCGGATCAGATACCTGATTAAGCTCGGAATCCTGCCATACCAAATCCGAAAGAAAGATAGCAGGGGCCGGGTAGTCGGCCACTTGCCGGCAGCCGTCTTATCAACCTTAAAACAATTGCAATTTAGCCGTCATAGTTTAATCTCAAGCGGGACAGGGGTACTTCCACCGTCTTCCCTTGTCACCAACATTGGAGACAGGAAGTACCTCTCTCCCGCTTGGGCCTTAACCCTAATTCTGGCTACAGCCATAACTTTCTGGGCAATTTTTTCGAAGTTAAACAACCGTCAGCAATTGGCCATGCCCGTCAATGATACCAAGGCTCCGGCGGTGACCATCATCGTTAATTCTCCGGCTTCATTTGACAAGCAAAAATTAGTCGGCAAAATCTTGACGGAATTGGCCGTCGGCCCCGCCAGGGCAGAGTCCTTCTGGGCGGCGCCGCCGCCGCTGGATTATTTACCGGCTACTAAACCAGCTTTAAGTGGCAAATGTCTTGAACTATGACGCCTCTATCGGATATTTTAGCCAAACATAATCCCCTGACTGCCCCCCGCTATGTTTCCCGGGAATTCCAAGATTTTGGACTAAGATTGGCCTATGAACTCAATGATATGAAAAACAAATCGTTATACATTAAATTGGCCAAAACCACTCCCAGGCACATTTTGGAAGAGGCCAAAAATTCGGTCAAGGATTCAAGCAACGTCCGGTCCAAAGCAAAACTGTTTATGTGGAAGTTAAAGCAACTTAGATCCAAACCGTCGCCGCGATAAAAATTATCAAATATATCCATTCTACCTTTAGCCCTTGTCCCTTGGCCTCCTGCCTCGCCGGCAGGCGGGTTAGCCCTTTGACCATTTGCTCTACCTGTTGCAAACCCATGCCTAAAACCACGCCCTTAGGGAACCAACCCGAAGTTGAGGTAAAGGCAAAAATGGCCAATATCAACCACATTGGCATAAACAACACGTTTTGAGTAAATAATTTGTGAGGAAGAAAGCGCCTCACCCATCCATCCAGCCGCCCAAACTGCGATCCGGCCAAAACCCCGAGATAAAGAGGCCAAGCTGCCAAGATACCTCCAAAACCGGATTTAAAAAATCTAATCGCAAGTAATAGTAATTCGTATGCCAGTATCACTAACATCGTCAAATTTGAAATTAGAAGTGTAGAGACTTGGTGACTGGTAATGGAAAATAGAAATTAGTGTTTGGAAATAACCAATTTCTAATTTCTAATATCTATTACTTGTCTCTAAACACCACACAACTAATTTCTACTTATTTACAATTTTCAGTTTTGTTTTCCCACCGCCACCATCGACAAACTAATCGCCCCGAATACAAACATCCACTGCCATGGCGCTCCCAAAGCAAAACCGATGGCTAAAATTAAGCTGGAAATTAATCCCCCCAAATGCAGCATCCATTCCCTTTTTACAAAAAACTCCAATTTCCGGTCCCTCACCGCCAGTTCATAAACGCTGGCTTCAAACGGAACCCAGACGAATAGGCTGACCAATTGATAAACAGACTCCATCAAAAACAATCCCAATCCGCTGACGACTAATCCCCTGAAAAATAAATTAACAACATTAGTAAAAATTGCCGGCCTTAGCCATTTCCAATGGCGGCGGTCAACCTGTCGGCCTAGCCACAACAATACGGCGGAGGCCAACAACAGGCCTCCGGCCTGAATTAATCCTATTTTGGTGTAGTTCCCGATCAATAAAAACAAGTAGATCGGCCAAACCGTAGCCACGACTTCAGCGGTAGCGCCGGTGGCAAACAAAGCTAGCCAAATTCTTCTGTTGACCGGCTCAACAACCCCTTCCAGCGTGTCCTTAAAATCAAGCTTCATACTTTTCTGATTAAATTTATCCAACAGCAAGGGCAATCCGGAAATTCCCAAAAATACAGCCGCGACCACAAAAGTCAATTGAAACCCTCCCCAATCCAACATAACTCCTCCGGCAATCGGGATCAAAGTCAATAACCACTTATCTATTAAATTAATGGCAGCGACTTTCCGGCCAAAAGAATGGATGATGTTTCCGCCGGCTGCTAGATAATAATGGTGAGTCAGCCAAGTGAACAAAACTCCCAACCCCCAGATCAGAGACGACGGCCAAATCAACCATGGATACGTTTTACTGGCCAATAGAAGGGCAAAAAAACCGACTTTTAACAACCCGCCCAAAACTCCGGAATAATCCAGTCCCAAACGCCGGATAATTCCGGCCACAGGATAAGCCATTAAGACAACGCTTAAATGGTAGGCTGCGAAAAAAACAAAAACCAATGAAACGCTGCCGAACTGGCGGTAAAGATAAATCGGGATGAAAATATTTACCAACGCCAGGCCTACGTCACGGATAGCGTTAGTCCAATACAGCCCTGTCAGTCCGGCAAAAACATGGTCGCTCGTGAACCGCCTCCGCCAATGGTGTTCCCAGTTATATAATGACATTTTAGCCTCAAAAGGTTACACCTTAAAAGGTGTAACCTTTTTAAACAATCCCTCCCTAACCAAGGGAAAAACCGATTCTAAAATCTTCTTTTCCTCCGGCGTAAATTGTTCCAATACATATTTTTCTCCCTCCCCCTTATTCCTTCTTCCTTCTTCCTTCTTCCTTGAGTCCACCCCTATCCTCACCCTCCAAAACTCCTTCGTCCCCAAAGCCTGTTCCACCGATAAAACTCCGTTATGCAATCTCGGGCCTTTTCCAAACTGAATCTTGAATTTCCCCAAAGGGATATCTAAGTCATCGTGTGCGATGACTAAATTTGAAATTTTAAATTTTAAATTTGAAATTTTACGGCTCACCCACCCCCCACTCTCATTCATAAAACACTCCGTCTCCGCCGCCTCAAAAACCCCTTGGCCCTTGGCCTTTGACCCTTGGCCCTTAATGTTCATCCACCGGATGAATATCCTCCCCGCGTTATGGCGGGTCAACTCAAACTTTTTACCCGGATTTCCGAGTCCAATTAATAGATAAGACATATTTAATCGATTCTATGGTTAATATTACTGCTAATCCGCCTCCTATTGCTAATTTCCAAATGCCAAAGGACACCGGAACGCTGTTTAATATTCCGGCCACAACCGGCACATAAACAGCTATTAATAATAGTCCTAATCCAATCATAACAGACGTCCATACCCCTTTCCCGGGCATCCCGCCGGAGATTGCCGGCCCGGGAAAACTTCTAAAGACTATTACCGACATTAAAGAAGCGAGTCCTACTGAAATAAACGCCGCCGTTTGAGCCATCGGCAGATTCCCGCTCCAAACAAAAACCATTTTGAAAATTATCAAAGCCGCCAAAGCTTTCATGGTCGAAACCGATACAATCAAACCAACTACTCTTTCATCCAGTAAAACCCGCGCCTGTCTTTCGGCAATCACACCATTCTTCGGGCCATCATCCAAAGCTAAGGCCACTGATGGCAATCCATCTGAAATTAGATTGATCCATAATATCATCATGGCTGTCATCGGTAAAGGCCAATTAAAAAACAAGGCAAAACCAAGTATAATTACCGCCGCCATGGAATCCGACAACAAATAGGCCATCACCTTTTGGAACTTCAAGAACAACTTCCGGCCTTCAATGATGGCTTCCACTATTGTATAAAAATTGTTATCAATTAAGACTAAATCTGCTGTTTCTTTCGATACATCAGAGGCGCCCTCAACTACGATTCCAATGTCAGCCGCCTTCAAAGCCGGGGCATCGTTAACTCCGTCTCCCATCATCGCCACCACCTCGCCTTTGGCCTGCAGATCTTTGACTATTTTTAATTTTTCTTCCGGCGACACTCTGGCAAATACCTCTATCTCATCTACTTTTAACTTTTCACTTTTAACTTTTAACTTATTAACCACTGCCATCGTTGTCTCAAGATAATCTCCTGTAACTATCTTGACCTGCAACCCTAAAGCTTGAGCTTTGACAATCGCTTCTGCCGCTACCGGCCGGATTGGATCTTTAAATAACACAATTCCCAACCATGTCAGTCCGTTTATATCTTTGTCTGTTAAGGCCAGGCCCTGCGAAGTAAGGCTTGGCCTTTTCATTGCTATCGCCACCAATCTCAAACCTCTTTTGGCGTAATCAAGAAACTTTTTACGCCATTTTTCTTGATCATTAGCCGATAAAGTTGACTTCTTTAACAATACTTCAGGCGCCCCGGAAACGAAAAGGATAGACTGATGGAGAGTGGCAATATATTTATAATCGGGAGAAAAAGGAATTTCGTCCAACCGCGGATATTGCTTTACGATTTTCTTGGCATCTGGAATTGCATTAAACATTGCTATCTCCAACGGATCTCTTAAATCGTTGCAAACGGCCAGACCTATTCTTCCCATTTTTTCGTCTGTCAAGTCCATTCCGGTCACCCGCATTTTCCCCTCTGTCAAAGTTCCGGTTTTATCACTCAAGATAACCGTTACCGACCCTAAAGTTTCAGCCGATGCCAAGCGGTGAACCAAAGCCTTCCGTTTTAATAACTTCTGCATCCCGATGGCCAAAATTGCAGTCAAACTTACCGCTAGACCTTCGGGGATAGCCGCCACCGCAATTGACACGGCTAATTTGAACATTTCCTGTATTTCTCTTCCCTGTATCCAACCAATTATGAATATGCTACCGGCAGCCGCTATTACCAAAATTGTTAATACCCGGGCTAAAGAAGCCACTTGACGCATCAATGGAGTTTTAGACTTAATTTCAGTCAATATCCGGCCGGCAATTTGCCCGAATCTGGTTTTATCGCCCGTTTCCGTTACTTCCATCCTCCCGATTCCGGCAGCGACGGAAGTACCCATGAAGACGAGAGAAGTCCCGTTATCGGTTTTCGGTTTTCTGTTTTCGGTTTCAGGTCTACCGGTTATCGGTTTATCGGTCTCAGACCGACTGACAGAAAACTGACTAACCATAGACTGATAACCGATAACCGAGAACTGATTACCGGAGGCGCTCTTGCTTGCTGGCGCTGACTCCCCCGTCAGTATCGCCTCATTTATAGATAACGAGTCTGCCTCAACCAATTTTCCGTCCGCCGGCACAATCCGCCCAATTTCCAAAACCGCCACGTCGCCGGGAACTAGAAATCTGGCTTCGACTATTCGCGGTTTTCCGTCCCGGATGACCTTAGCTTTCGGGGCCAACAAACCCTTAAGCTTAATTAAAGCCTTTTCCGCCTTAAATTCCTGAAAGAATCCCAGAGTCGTACTGACTCCAACTGCCGCCAAAATTAAGGAACTGTCTGCCCAATCGCCGATAAAAAACCCTGTCGCGCCTGCAGCCGCGATTAATACCAACATCAACGGGGACGATAATTGGGATAAAAATATTCTTGGGGCAGTCCATTGTTTCTTTTCCGACACTTGATTAAACCCAAACTGCTTTAATCTCTTTTGGGCTTCAACCTCCGATAGTCCGGTCTGCAAATCAACTTGAGAATTATCCGCCATTAAACCATCATATCCGACTTCCCGCAAAAATCAAAGTGTTACAAAGTTTTAGCCCCTCAACCAAACGAGGACAAGGCGGGTTTTCTGCCTAGGATCATTAAATTCATAACCGAATCAGAAAAACCTCTCGCCTAAATCCTCCAATTCTCCGATTTCTTCAGCCTTAGCCTCATCTTATTTGTTAATATTTTTCCACGATCGTAAGAAAGTATTAACATTCATATCCTAAAATCATTTGTTACTATTTGACTACGATCGTATAAAAGTATTAACATTTAAGTATGGCGAATAAGAAAAGGGTTGAGATTTACAAATATATTTTAGCCGCCATAATGCTTCCCCCTCTTCTGGCTATTGAGACCACCATCGAATTATGCGAGTTTGGAGAAGATATGTCGCGGCTAATGACCGGAGGAAAATACGGCGGGAAAGGCAGTTTATATCATGGCAGAAACAAGGATAGCGATGATTATTTATCCAAATGCTGGAATTGGCTGTTTCCTCCAGATGCCGACCCTGTCAAATTTAACATTGCGATTAACAGGCTGCAAAGGCAAAAATTATTAAGAAAACAAGTTACGAGCCAAGGCGTCGCGGAAATTGTCTTAACCGAAGCCGGAAAGAATAAAGCCTTAAAAACATTTCCACTATTTAAGTTAGCCAACAAGCCTTGGAAAGGTTGGTGGCTCGTGGTTACCTTTGATATCCCTGAATCAAGCAGAAAAACCAGAGATCTAATCAGGCAACAGTTGACCTCTTTAGGTTTCGCCCGATGGCAAAAAAGCGTTTACGTCAGTCCCCATGATATCGCGGACGAGCTCAATAAAACCATTAAAGAATACGGCTTAGAGAGAATCGTAGTTCCGATGATAGCCAAAAAAATCCTCTCCGGCAATGATTGGGAATTCGCCAAAGAAATATTCAAAATAGATGATATTTCTAAAGAATACGGTAAAATTATCGCTGACTTGAAAAAATTTAGCGGTTCGCCAAATAAATTCAGACAAATTTTTGCAGATTATCTATCGGTGTTAACTCATGATCCATTCCTGCCAATCGGCCTGTCCCCAAAAGAAGGTTATGGCAGAGAATCTACATTTAGAGAAATCACAGAGACCGCCAAAAAATTCAGCCTAAACATAAGTTAATAGAATCATACGATCGTAAGAAAGTATTAACAATATGACATTTTCTGATTTCTCAAAACATTTATCCAAAATCGAGGCTACTCCGAAAAGGCTGGAGATAACGGATTTATTGGCTGAATTAATTAAACAAACCGGACCGGAAGAGGTTGAGAAAGCGGTTAATTTATCTTTGGGCCAACTAGCGCCTTTATATAAAGACATTGATTTCAACATGGCGGAGAAAATTATGCTAAAAGCAATTTCCAAAGCAACAGGTGAAGAAGTAACCAAAGTCACCGCCGAATTTAAAAAGATTGGAGATTTGGGAGAAACGGTAAAAAATATTAAGAATCGGGAATCAGGAATCAGGAATCAGGAATCAGGAAATTCTGTTATAAAAGTTTATGAGAAACTTCTGGCAATCGCCAAAGACTCCGGCGAGAATTCCCAAGAAAGAAAAATTGAAAAAACTTCAGATTTATTGCGCGAGCTTGATCCTCTATCCTCCAAATACGCCGTCAGAATCATCTTAGGGAACCTGCGGCTGGGATTTTCCGACAGAACCGTTTTGGACGCTTTATCGAATATTGTTGCCGGAGATAAATCAGCCCGAAAAAAACTTGAGGAAATCTACAATGTCCGGCCGGATATTGGCTGGATGGCAAGACAAGTTAAAAGTGAAAAGTTAAAAGTTAAAAGCTCAACAGGAGTCAAACCTGAGCTGGGGACTCCGATTTTGCCATCGCTGTGCCAACGGCTGGAAGGAACAGAAGAAATCATTGAGAAAATGGGGACGGTGGCAGCCGAACCGAAATGGGACGGACAGAGGTTACAAGCACATATTAGCTTGCAACCAAGTTCAAAGTTCAAAGTTCAAAGTTCAAAGTTGACAGAAATAAAATTATTTACCAGAGGTTTAGAAAATGTTGCCTCCATGTTTCCCGATTTGGTCGAAGCACTTTCTCATCTTATTCAGTATTCAGTATTCGGTATTCAGAATTGTATCCTCGACGGTGAAGTCGTCGCTTTCGACCCCAAATCCGATAAAATCCTGCCTTTCCAAACCATGATTACCCGGAAAAGAAAATATGGAATTCAGGAGCAGCTGGCTAGCGTCCCAATCAGATATATGATTTTTGACATTATGTATCTAAACGGAGAATCGCTGATGGAAGAGCCGTTTTCCGAACGCCGGATTGTTCTCGAAAGATTGCTTTCCCCTAACAACCAACAACTAACAACTAACAACCTTTCTTTAGCCCCTCAAATCCTCACTTCCGACCCCGCCGAGATCCGCAAGTTCCTAAAACGTCAAATCGACTCCGGCCTTGAGGGTATCGTCGCCAAACGCTTGGATTCCCCCTATTCTCCGGGCCGGACCGGATTTTCTTGGGTAAAACTTAAATGGGAAGGCAAAGCAAAGTCAGGCGGATTGGTAGATACTGTTGATTGCATAGTGATGGGAACTTACACCGGACAAGGGAAAAGGGCAAGCTTTGGGGTGGGGGCCTTCCTCGTCGGCATCCTTGATTCTCCAACAACCAATAACCAACAACTAACAACTAATTTTCTCACCATCTCCAAAATCGGCACCGGGCTTACGGATGAGCAGTGGAGAGAGCTAAAAGTTAAAAGTGAAAAGTTAAAAGTTAAAAGTTGCCCTAAAGAATATGATGTTCCGAAAGAACTGACGCCGGACACTTGGTTGAGACCGGAACTGGTGGTCGAAATTCAGGCCGATAATATCACCGTTTCTCCCCTTCATACCGCCGGATTTGCCCTTAGGTTTCCCCGCTTAGTCCGCTACCGGGAAGACAAATCCCCACAACAAACTACAACGGTGGAAGAGGTTAGAAAATTGTATGAGATGCAATAACAAACTCAAAGTGCAAAAATCAAAAATCAAAACTTAGCGCAAAGCGTAAAATCAATTTGGTTTTGGACTTTACACTTGGCTTTGATATTTGAGATTTGAGTTTTGAGTTGAGTTATTTCACTACCCCGCTAATCATCACATACGCCCCAATCACTACAATAATAAACATCGCCCCCATTATTATTGATACCCACCCAGCCTTCTCGCTCTGCATGACTTTATTCAGGCCTTCACCGACCAATGTCAATCCAAATAAACTTGGCAAAACCAATACCATAAATAAAACCTGCGGGTCAGAGGCAGACATAACTTACATGATAGAACAAATCACAAGTAAAAAAAAGTAGGGCCTGTATTTTATTCCGCTAAAACGTATCTTGAGGCTTTGGTCCGGCCAATTTTCCTGACCACGCCTTTATCGATTAAATATTTAAGGTCTCGGATGATGGTGTCGCGGCTGGTCATCGGAATCACTTTAAAAGTATCTTTGGTGGTTAAATATCCGTTATTGACTTCCATATATTCCAGAATTTTTATCTGCCTTTCTGTAATCGGAATCTGCCGTCCTAATTTCCCCTTTAACCTCAGGTCCCGCGATAGCTGCATCACCTGTTCTTTAACCCGGGATAATTCCACCGCCAACCCGTCGGTAAAATATTCCAGCCAAGCGCTGATATCGCCGTCTTTTTCGGCCCCGGCCTTTTGCAGTGCCTCGTAATAATCCCGCGGATTTTGGTCATAATATTGCTCGATAGAAAAAAATTGTTTGACGTCATAGCCTTCCTGAAACAAAACCAGCATCGCCATGGCTCTGGCAGTCCGGCCGTTGCCGTCGGTAAACGGATGAATCCGCACCAACTCCCAATGGACAATTCCGGCCCTGATCACCGGATGATGCTCTTGGCCTTCGGGACTGTTCAGCCAATTTAAGAAATCTTCCAATTGGAGCGGGACCGCCGCGGCCACCGGAGGCCGGTAGATCAATTCTCCGTTAGATTTATTCCGGATAACTACCTGAACCTGACGCAGTTTCCCCTGCTCGTTTTCCGGTAGGACTTTACCCGTGGTTAAACGATGAATTTCGCTCAAAATATCTATCGAATACGGAGCAAAATCAGTTTTAATCCGGCCGTAAGCCGACTCGACCGGAATACCCTGTGAATCGATATATTTCAATACCTCTCTGTAATTTAAAACTTCCTGAATATCCCGCTCTCTGGCCACGATGGAAGACTGCGGAGAAGGAGTGTGATAAACCTCTTCTTTCTTCTTTCTTCCTTCTTCCTTTAAATCGTCATCAACAACGATTTTTTCCACTTGTTCGCGGTTCAACTGATTTCCTTCTAAATGCGTTCCGTAATGAATGGTTCTGATAACGGCATCGCGCCGGAATTTGGCTTCCCAGTGAGGCACGAGCGGGGCATTTTCCACCATCTCTTTGGCAGCCTCGATAAAACCGATGTTCTTTAGGATTAAATTTGTAATTGTATATTTAGGCTGATACATAAATTAAAGTACAAAAAGGTACATTAAAGTACAATAATGTACAAGAAGGAAAATTGCATTATATAGTTGCTTTTTTGTACATTCTTTTACTTTCTTGTACTTTGAGGATATTATCTCACACCAGTCGCTTAAGCTTTACAAGAACTTTTGGCGCTTCCTCCACCAGATCTTCGGCGTTAAAATATGGCCCAATCCGTTTATATAAACTATCTCCGGCTTTTTTATTGATATAACTTGCCATCGTGGCCGCGGTCCAAGAATCGTTTTTTGCGTACAGCGCCGCCGTCAATCCGGCCAAAACATCGCCGGTGCCGCCCTTGGTCATACCGGGATTACCGCCTTTGACTTCAACACACTTTTTACCTTTGCAAACAATATCAATCTGCCCCTTAAGAATAATCGTGCAATTTTTAAGCGTTTCTGATAAGGCCTGGCCTTGCGAAGCAAGGCCAGGCCTTTTTATAACCCTCTCTATGAGCCCCTCAAATTCTTTCTGGTGCGGCGTCAAAATACAGCTCTTGGAAATCAATCTGACATCCACTTCCTGCAGCGCCCCGCCGTCAATCACCCATTTCTTTGCCGGATATTTCTTCAAAAGAAAATTGACAATATTCTCTGTTTCATCCTCTCTTCCCCAACGATCTAATTCAGATAACGGTAGATCGTCTTTTTCTATCTTCAACCTTCTATTTTCCACCCCTATCTTCAATCTTCTATCTTCTATCGTCGTATCTTCATTTCGTGTCATCCCCGGCCCGATCAACACGCAATCGTCTTCTTCGATATAGCTCTCTACATCCTTCCAATCCACCACTATCCCGTTCCAAAATCTCTCCTTTAACCGCTTTCTAAAAATTTGATTATTTTCATTCGCCGGAGAAGTTAAATGGACTAAATCCACAATCTTGCTGGCTACATCCGCCGACCAAAAAATACTGGAGTGAAATAACTTTGATCCCCCAATCACCAACAACTTCCCATTTTGGCCTTTGTGGGAACTAGCCGACAATTGGTAAAATCGTACCTTAGAAGGGTCAAAAGTCTCTGGTTTCACTTAGTTAGTGTACACTACTTTCCCGTTCCCAGTTCGGAGATTTTTCCCCTCGAAGCGATCCGCCTATCAATTTCCGCGACGAAATCCGCATCATGGGTCGCAAGCGCAAGAATCATGGCGATATCTATATCATCTTGAGATAACCATCTGGGGTTTGAATACACAATTGCGCCATCGGCTGCAGAGAACCGTCGATCTCCGAAATCACAAATACCAATAAGTCCTAGTATGGTTGGATCACTAGCGCGAACAAATGCCAGGCGGATTTGAGCATCCCATCGCTTTTTTACTGGGAGAGCGTTACCGTGTTCTAATTCATGGGTAAGAATGTTTTGGGGAGCGCCTGGTTGAATCACTGCCTGAACGGATTTCAGCGGAAAAATACCTTTAGCTTTGTACTGATCTTGCACCGCATGCTGGAATATTTCTTGGACCTGCCCTATTTTCTGAGCGCCAACCAATTCTAAGGCCAAAACAGGGAAACTTATTCCTGATTGACTCATGAGATATGGAAGCATCTCAGAATCCCGTTTAAATATATCCACCTTTAACCCGGGGATTGGCCGCTCAAATGCCATGGGGACCCCTGAAAGTAATCGTCTACACAAGAGTTCTGTAATCATAAAGTTATCGGAAAGTATATCACAAAATCCTTTATATCGAGATAATCTCTGCTTCCGGATAATGTCCCTTGTGAATTTCGGTAGCAGTTATTATGGCCTGTCGGCCTTTAACCAACTCTCCCACCATCTTCTCATGTTCTTCGTCCAGCTCGGAAAAAATATCGTCAAGCAAAATTACCGGCGAAATGCCTGATTTCTCCTCAACCCACTTGGCTTCTAATAATTTTAAGTGTAATACGGCCATCCGCTGTTCTCCTCTTGATCCATATTTCGCTAGTTCTCTTCCTTCATCCTTCGACCTTCGTCCTTCAGCCTTCGCGATGACCAAGTCATCGCGTTGCGGCCCCACGAAAGTAAATCCGGCCTCGATCTCCCTGTCTCGGTATTTATCCAATCTATCCGCACTTATTGGATTTAACTGATATTCAATCTGCAATTTATCTGTCTTAAAATTTATCCACTCAACAAATTCCCGCCGTTTATTCTGCAATAATTCTCCGTGCTTAACCATTGCCCTTTCCCAATATTCCAGTCCATCCCTGTGGCTTGCGCCATCGCGGATAGCGTCCAAAAGTTTATTCCTGACCCTCAAGGCCCTAGAGTAAACCGACAAAGAGTTGACGTAATCTTTATCTATTTGTTTTAAAATTTCATCCATAAATTTCCGCCGCTGCGACGGATCTCCGATGATAATTTGCAAACTTTCCGGTTCAAACAGAACAACTTTGAAATTTCCGGAAAAATCCGTTTTCCGCCTCGGAGTTTCATCCACTTTAAAACCTATTTTCGCGACTCTCTTTCCTCCAACATTACCTCTGGAGAGAACAACATGAAGTTTTGTTCTCTTCTCCCCTGATTCCTGATTCCTGATTCCTGATTCGCTAACTGTTTCGCCGTTCACATGCGCGACTTCTCCCCCAAATCCCACCATTTCCCCTACGTCTTCCGCTCTCCAACTTTCCCCTGTTGCCAATAAATGCGCCGCCTCCAGAATATTCGTTTTTCCTGAACCGTTAGGGCCGGTTATTAAAGTAATTTCCGGCGAAAACTCCAGCGACTTTTTAGAATAATTACGGAAATCCACCAGACTGATTGAAGTAATAGGCGCTAATTCCGGCACGGGACTATCTTATCACCCGACAAGCATTAAAACATTTTTATTCAAGATCAGAGAGAATTTTTTCTGATCGAGGCGCGATCACTTTACTTAGACAATAAGAAAATCTATCAGGAAGTTCCCAGTCCGCAATCACGGCTTCTGGGTCTGCTAAGTTCAAACCAAAACAAAACATGTCGTCTTGGGGCTCGCGGCGTTTCATCAGTTTGTTAAATGTCTGTTCATATCCATGCGGGCGTTGTCCTGGATAAATCCAATCATAGCCTTGATCGTCAACCGCGAGTACTGCTTGATCGCCAAGGGCGGCAAGCGTTGCCAAGCCAAGAGCGGCAAAGAACATGTTTGCCCGCAGTTTGAAAGCTGTTTCCAACCTATTGATAACTAGATTAGAAGGCAAAACATCAAATAGAAAACTGTATTGGTCAGGTTCTTGAAGATTCGGCCTTCTAGACGGATACTCCAATCCCCTTGTACCGAAGCTCTGTTTTTGGAATTGACGGAATAGAGCCGTTAATCTTTCTTCAGCCGACAGTCTATTATCAACTTTCAGCTCTTCCCAAGCCATTCGGATTGATGGATCGCAACGGAGACGCGCGTCACTGACATTTCCGTATTTCATTTTAAATGGCATGCGTTGGGAAGCGGTCAGTAGAGCTACTTCCTTATCATCTGTTTCAAGTATCGCCGGAGTCAAACTAATACTCCATAACTTTAACCATTCGGGAATATAATGATCCGCAAGCGAATCACCACTGCTATCGGTCTCGGCGAATAAATCCCCGGACATAAACTCTGGCCTTTGAGCAGATACTGTCATCTCAACCATTGCCTCATCGCCGAATGTTATCTCACGCCTCAAGCGACAAGGTCCAGATTTTAAATCGATGTCTAAATCTCGTAGAGTCATTTGAGTAGTTTTATCGGCAAGTCTTGCAGATTCACGGAGGTTATTTAGTTCTTGATATTCAGCTGGACCAGACGCAAATGGGGATTTGCGAAATAAAGCACCGTGTAAAGTATGCAGTTGTTCTGACGTCACGGCATTAGGCGCTATGTCGAAGAAATTAGGGATAACCCTTGCCAGCGGTTCTTCCGGAGAAATAATCATTAATTGTATTATAGCATCAATCTAAACTCGATCGCCGCCAGAATTGACACTCCAGGCACCAATAGGTCGACCGCTGGCCGATAACGGTTTTTTGGGTGACGGCGCCGGTTTTGCGGCAGACGGGGGACTTGACAATTGCTACAATAAAGATAAACTTAAGTTAATCTATGAATACAACAACCATCTCCACCAAAGAACTCCGCCTTAACATGCCGAAAATCAGGCTGGGGTTGTCTCGCGGCCGAAGGTATCTTTTGATCCACCGCTCAAAACCGGTAGCCGAAATTTCTCCGCCGGACAAGGAATTTCCGTCTTCTGCGGAAGCGTTGGGATTTTTTGCCAATCCACCAAAAGAGATGTTATTCAAGTCGGATAAATCCGCTGTAGAATTGGTGCGTGAAGATCGGGAAGAATGAATCGCGTCGTCGTTGATTCCTCGGTGTTTCTGTCAGCGTTGATAGAACAAGAGCCACGGAGACTGGAGACGCTTCTTTTTTTCAAGAAACTCGGCATTGCTAAGAAATCTGTTTTTGTGCCAAGTTTGGTGGTCACCGAAGTGATAAATAAGTTGCAAAGAATAGAAGGTGAAAAAAAAGTTGAGGCCGTTTACCAATTTTTGATGAGCTTTACCGTGATAGATCTCGATAAAACTTTTTTGCAACAAGCTCTCCCTTATTGGAGCAGGTGTCGCCTAAAAACATCCGATGCGGTAATTGCCCTCACCGGTGCTATTTACCAAGCCGTATTGGTCAGCTGGGATGAAAAACTGCTTGCCGAGGCCGGTAAAATTACTAAGGCGATAACTCCTATCGAATTTATACGGCTTGACAATTAGGACACCAGTAAGTCGAACGCTGTCCGATAACCCCTTTTTTAACCGGTGTTTTGCACCGCAAACAAAGCTCTCCTTCCCTATCGTAAACCCGGCGCCGCAACCAATAATCTCCCGATTCACCGCCAACTTGCTGATAAAGGCCATCGCCCATTGTTGAACCACCGGACTTAATTGCCTCTGTAAGAATTTTTCTGATGGACTTTATTAAGGCCAGGCCTTGTTGCTGTAACAAGGCCTGGCCTTTTCTGAATGGCGAGATTTTGGCTTCCCACAAAATCTCGCTGGCATAAATATTCCCGATTCCGGCAATTTTCGATTGATCCAAAAGTATCGTTTTTACCGGCCGGTTTGAAGATTGCAGAACTTCTTCCAGCTTATCCGCTGTCAGCTTCGGGTCCATAGCGTCAATCCCTTTAGGCAAAACCGAAGAGTCGTCTGTTATCCACCCAAACTTCCGTTGATCAATAAACCATAGTTCCGATTTATCAGAAAATTTTATCTTAACTCGCAAATGCTTGTCTGTATTAAGGTCTAACCTTGCTTCAGCAAGGTTAGACCTTTTGAGCCCCTCTAAAAACTTCAGTTGTCCCGACATTTTCAAGTGTACAAATAAGCCTGTATTTATTAAGGCCTGGCCCTGCTCCGCAGGGCCAGGCCTTTTCAGACTTATAATCAGCACTTTTCCTTTTCTCCCAACATCAACAACCTTACCGCCAATCAAACTTTTCTTTTCCACTTTGAAACTATTCTGATTAAAAACGTCAATAGAAGAAATCGTCTTTCCAACAATCAACGGTTCCAGCTGACGGCGGATAGTTTCTACTTCGGGAAGTTCCGGCATGAGGCAAGTTTATCAAACGTCAATTCCCAAATAAACTGAAGCCGTTTTGGCGGTAGTGGTCGTCAAATGACAAGAAAACTTCCACCCCTAGTTTTTTAGCGATCGCCATATTGGCGCAATCGGTTAAGCTGACCCGTTTGGAAGTTTGTCTAAGAAAAACACCGGCTACTTTAATGGCCATGGAGGCGTCAACGTATTCAATCTTGGTTCCCTGACGTAATAGTGACCGCAAAAACTTGACGGCGTTTTTCTTGGTAGTGAAATACGATAATTTTGTCGCTACTTCATCGGCTACTTGCCAACTGGTAACCAGCTGCTCGCCTGATTCGATTAATCCCTCCATCAACTTCAAGGCCCGGGCGTGATGGGCGTCTTTTTCCGCGTGGATAGCGATATAAGCGTCCGAATCAACAAAAATCACTTCGTTCTCCTATAATCCGGCGCTAGTTTCCCATAAAGATAGTCGTCGTTGACACTTAAATCTTTTGGCACCGGACCTTTATAGGCGTTTTTAGCTAATTCCAACAATGTATCAATACCGGTTTTTTTCTTCAGAACTATCCGCTTGACTTTTTTAGCCACAAAACTTCTGACTGTTTCCGATATACTCCAATCCCGCTCCGCGGCTATCATCCGCAGATCTGTCAACATATCAGCCGGAAATAGAATTTGGGTCCTGATTAAATTACTCATTTCAAGTTACATCATACATCATACACAACTCTTGTCAAGGATTTTTATTTATGGCCTTTTCGATAACTTTTCTTATTTCTTTAACAAACCGTTCTTTAGAAAATTTTTCCGCTTGTTTCTGAATTTCTGCAACTTTGAACTTTGTCCGCCAGCTGGCGGATTGAACTTTGAACTTTCCCAACGCCAGCTTCAACCCCCGAACAGAATACTCGTCAAAGAAAATTCCCGTCTTATCCTCTACCACGGTTTCCAGATATCCCCCGCCGCGATAAGCAATCACCGGCGATCCGCATAATTGAGCCTCAACCACCGTCATCCCGAAATCTTCATCGCGGGCGGTGGCCAAAAAGGCTTTGGCGCCCGAATAAAGATCAATCAATTCCTTATCGCTAACAGATCCCAAAAATTCGACCTGATGGCCTGCCAGCCTTTTCAACCTTTTCATTTCCCCTGACCACCCCGACGCTTTTCCCACTACTTTTAACGGCAACCCCAATTCACTGCACGCCCGCACCGCCAACTCCAATCCCTTGCCGCCAACGACGCGGGAGACGACAAGAAAGTAGTTTTTAGGGCTAAGGGCTGAGGTTATCCCTTGTCCCTTGTCCCTTGCCATTTCCACCGGTGGATAAATCACCTCTGCGTCTCGCCTATAAAACTTTTGAATTCTTTGCCTCGTATTCTCCGAGTTGGCGATTAAAACATCAGGCCTTTGGGCGGCCGCAAAATCGTACTCCCGTAAGAAATGATTTACCATCCGCGCATAGACGCGCAATGGCCAGTACTTTTGCCAATCAATCGAAGTCTCAAATCCGTATAAATATCGCGGCGGGGTGTGAATGTAGCAAATGTGGATGGTTTCCGGACCGGTCAAAATCCCTTTGGTGATGTACCAGCTGGCAGAAGAAATCACCAAATCGTAATCCTTAAAATCAAAACTTTCCCAGATTAAAGGCGCCAAAAAACGCAGGGGGCTATGAAGTTTTGTAGCAAAAAACGGGATATGATGGGCCCAACTGACCCTAATATCCCTATCTTTAAATCTTTCATAAGCTTCACCCTTTCTAAAAAAAGCCGTGTAAATCGGCGCGTCCGGAAACATTTCGGCCAGAACCTCCAACACTCTTTCTGCTCCGCCGAATTCACCTAAATAATCGTGGACTAAAGCGACTTTCATTAAAACAACGCCTCCTGAACTTCTTGCTCAAATTTATCATTCGGCAATTTTTTAGACAGACTTCTGAATTCTAACTCTTCAAATAATTTCATAACTTTACTTTTATCATACTCATGAATTTTGGTTTGTTCCCAATCAAGCTGAATCGGGACATTCATGTCTATCGTCGCCAACTGTTTAGACAATTGAGCACTGTCCTGGCCTTCGGCCAGTTTCTTTATTAAGGCCAGGCCCTTCGACAAGCTTAAGGTCGGGCCTTTTAATAGTCCACGATAAATATCGTCAATCCCACCGAACTTGGCCACTAATTCCTTTGCCGTCTTTTCCCCTATCCCTTTAACCCCCGGAATGTCATCGCTCTGATCTCCGGCTAGAGCTTTGTAGTCAGGCAGGAGTTTCGGCGCGAATCCCCACTCGGAAATAAATCTATCTTCGTTCCAGATATCATCAGGGCTGAGGGCTGAGGGCTGAGGGCTGAGGGAATTCGCATTTGTCTGTCCCTTAACCCTTGTCCCTTGTCCCTTGGCCCTAGCTCCCCTAACTGGGAGCTTTACAACAACCATATCACCCTCAATCAACTGCATCAGGTCACGGTCGGAAGTAAGGATGATTACTCGGTTATCGGTTTTCAGTTTTCTGTTTTCAGTTACATGTTTGCCGGTTTTCAGTTTGTCGGTTTCGGAAACTGGCCGACTGACAACTGACTGCCCGGAAGCAGACAACCGAGAACCGAGAACAGATAACGGGCTTGTCGCCTGTCTGGCCAAGGTGCCAATGACATCATCCGCCTCAAAGCCTGCTACTTCATAGATCGGGATATTTAGCGTCCTAACCACTTCCTTGACCCGCGGAATTTGGGTAATCAATTCATCGTCCGGCTTAACTCTTGACCTTTTATATCCGACAAACATTGTCTGCCGGAAAGTCGGTTTGGGCAGGTCAAAAGTTACCGCCAGATGCGTCGGCTGGATTTCATTAATAGCCGTCAATAAAATATTGGTAAATCCATAAACCGCGTTTGTCAGTTCTCCTGTTTTCGTCGCCAACGTCTTCGGATACGCGTGGTAAGCCCTATGAATCAAACTATGCCCGTCGACTAAAAGTAGTTTTTCCATAATCAATTATTATATCGTTTATAATATCTTTATGACCCTAACCTTTCTCCGCGCCAAACGATTGCAGACGGTACTAATATCGTTGGTAGTTTTGACGGTGGCTATCGGAGCTGTCATTACCCCCTTGGAGAAAAAGTTTGGACGGCTAACGACTTTCCAAACCATCGGCGACGGGATGTGGTGGGCGGTAACCACGGTAACTTCAGTCGGATACGGAGATTATTATCCGGTAACTCTTCCGGGCAGAGTCTTAGGCGGGATACTATCTATATTAGGCGTGACCATGTTTGGAATTGTGATTGCCCTGGTTACCGTCGAGCTGTTCCGCAATGAACAATTATTCTATTGGAAAAGAACCGTGGAACGCTTTGACCGAATCGAAGAATTACTCAAGAAATTGGAGAAGGGTCAAGCCTATAATCTTGAAACAGACTCAAAAAAGCAGTCGGACAAAATGCTTTAATGTTCCAATATTTTAATGATTCTTTGCGCTTTGGGTTTACCGACAAATTTTAAGAATTCTTCTCCGTCTAAAGTTTCCTTTTCCATTAAGGCCGCGGCCACTTTTTCCAGAGCAGCCCGTTCTTTTTGAAGTATCTTTTTAGCTAAAACGTAGGCTTCATCAACAAATTTCTTGACCTGACTATCTACCGCTTCCTGCATTTTATCGGACAGCGTCGATCCCTCGTAATACCTCATGCCATATTCAGTCGTATCGTATTGCGGCCCGAAATCCGTCGGTCCCAAATCGCTCATTCCCAAATAAACCACCATTTTCCGGGCCACGCTGGTAACTCTGTCGATATCGGAAGAAGCCCCGCCGGTTAATTCATTGAAAACCAATTCTTCAGCCGCCCGGCCCCCAAGCATAACCGCCATTTTTTCTTTCAATTCCGACTTTGTCTGATGGACTTTATCTAGGAGTGGCGCCATCTCGGTAAATCCTAACGTCAGGCCTCGCGATACAATTGAAATCCGGTGGACCGGATCGGTATAAACTAAGAAGTGGCCAACAATGGCGTGCCCAGCCTCATGGAAAGCGGTCATATTCCGTTCTTCTTCCGACTGCAGGCGTTTTTTCTCCGGTCCCAATTTAACTTTTGTGGCCGCTTCTTCCACGTCATCCATAGTTATAACATCGGCACTTTTTCTGGCGGCTAAAATCGCGGATTCGTTCAACATATTCTCTAAATCGGCTCCGGAAAATCCGACTGTCCTTCTGGCAACCTTATCCCATGAAAAACCATTTATAAACGGTTTATTTTTGGCGTGGAGCTGAAGAATTTTAATCCTTTCTTCCACATCCGGAAAATCTAAAGTTACCCGGCGGTCAAACCGGCCCGGCCTGACTAAAGCCGAATCTAAAACGTCCGGCCTGTTGGTGGCAGCGCAAACAATTACTTGTTCATTAGGCTCAAACCCGTCCATTTCCACCAAAATCTGATTTAGGGTTTGTTCCCTTTCGCCGTGGCCGCCGGTCATCGGGCCTCCGCGGGCTTGGCCGATCGCGTCAATTTCATCGATAAAAATAATTGACGGAGCGTGAGATTTAGCCGTAGAAAATAAATCTCTGACCCGCGAAGCACCCACGCCTACCAGCATTTCCATGAATTCTGACCCTGCCATGGAGTAAAAGGGCACCCCGGCTTCTCCGGCTATAGCCCGGGCCAACAAAGTTTTTCCTGTTCCGGACGGACCGATTAACAAAACGCCTTTGGGAGTTCTAGCTCCCAATTTTTGATATTTCTTGGGATTTTTAAGGAAATCTACAATTTCTTCGACTTCCAGCTTGGCTTCTTTTAGTCCGCCGACGTCGGCAAACCGGATGCTTTGCTTGCCTTTGGTAAACAGTTTGGCATTAGACTTGCCGAAACCAAAAATCCCCTCCTGAGCCCCGCGGGCTTGACGCATCATCCAAAAGAAAAATATCCCTAGACCAACGAAAAATAACACGTTTGATCCGACATTCAACCAATCACCGTTCGAAAATTTTCCTTCTTCAACCACGACTTGCAATTTATCAGGTTGGACCCCGATTCTTTCCAAAAGTTGGGATAGAGATTCTGTCGATTCTTTACGGCTGGTTTTTATCTTATCCTCTATTCCTTCTGGCCCATCTGTTCCTTGTTTATAAAATAAAACCAACTCCTGACCGGAAACCTGAACCTTTTCGATCCTTTCTGCTTTAATATCTTCCAGGGCTTGAGATAAAGGAATAGAAATATGTTTAAAAGCCAAATTACCCAAGGCTCCGAAAATCGACGGAACGAACAGTGTCAGGATTACTAACCAAATAAAGATCTTTCTGAAGTTAAAATTAATCTCTTTAACGATTTTGGTCCCGTTCTTATCAATCTTGCCAAACCCGATCCGCAATCCCGATCCATCAATTTTTTTTGCTTGATTCCCCCGACTAACCTTTCCATCAAATGTTCCCCCGGGCTTATTATTTGCAGTCTTGGGTTCGTTTGGCTGACTGCCGTTTCCCGGCGACTTTGGACTTTGAACTTTTAACTTTGAACTTTCGTTCATGCCCCAATTGTACCACTTGACGGCGGCGGCATAGTGATGTATGTTAATGATGTATGAATATGCGCCGGACTCAACTCTATCTTGATGACGAAACCAAGAAATTGGCGGTTTGGGAAGCCAAAATCCAATCTACTTCCCTATCCGAAATTTTACGCCGGTCTATCAAGAATTACGTTAAACCAAAGCCGAAACAGAAAATGTCTAATCGCGATTTCGTCGAATGGATAGAAGAATTCAATAAAAAATACCCAACTCCCAAGAACACTCCGAAAGACCTGGGGCTGGAACACGATCATTATTTATACGGAACTCCCAAAAAATACAGCAAATGATCCTGATAGACAGCAGTTTTCTTATTTCTTACTCTTTGGATACCGACCACAATTACAAGCCTGCCCATAAAGCGTTTATCGGCCTAACCGAAGAAGAGCAGGTTATCACCGAGGATAATCTCAAAGAAATACTGACTGTTATCAGCCAACGGCGAGGGCGAAAAAGCTGCATTAAATTATATGAACAGTATATAAAAAAATTTAAGATAATTCCGGTAACCGGCAACTATTTTCAGGCAGGCCTAAAATTATTTCTCAACCCCGAACTCCAAAAAAATGTGTCTTTTATTGATTGTATTTCAGCCGCAATCTGTCATGAGTTGGAAATCAAACGAATATTAACTTTCGACGACCACTTCAAACTCTTGGGGTTGAAAGTCGTGCCGTAGACTTACTTCTTACTTCTGGATTCTACCACGCCGAACTATCTGACTTTCGTGCCGTTCTCGACCTTCTTCCACAGTTTGAATAACACTGGTGATTCTTCTGTCTCCGATTGTTCTAATTTTGAACTTTGAACTTTGATCTTTGAACTTGCGGCGCTAGCCGCCAGCATCATCCCTTCGCTAAAATCTCCCATCGGTCCCATTTTCTTCGGCTCTAAATTAACCACAAACGGAAACTGTTTTTTAACCAACTCTTCCGGCTTATAAAATTTCATAATTCCGGCAAAGACGGTTTTCTGTCCTATTTCTGGACCAAGATCAACTACCAGTTTCATCACCCAATGGCTCCATTCCGGTACTACCGCCTCAACGACCGTACCGATACGGATATCCAGTTTCTGAAAATCGGAAAAGTTTATTTTATCTGACATTTTATTTATAAATTTTAATGAATTCTTCCGGCGAAATTTTGGCATCTTTGAGAATAGCCAAGGTAATATCAGATACAAGTTTTGTACTTCTGTCATTCCGGACTTGATCCGGAATCTATATAAATAATTATTGAATATAGATTCCCGTTTTCACGGGAATGACAACGAATATAATAATTTGGATAAGTTATTATCGCGAAACTCGTATCAGATTTCAATCAACGAATCTTCCTGAACTTTCCAGTTCAAATCGCCTCTGGCGGCAACCCAGCCTTCAATCGCTTCTTTCAAATTCAGTTGAGTTTCCTCAATAGTCCGGCCTTGGGTGTGACAGCCGGGCAAAGAAGGAACGTAGCCGCGATATCCGAAAGTGTCTTTTTGAATAATGGTACGGAAAGTTCTCGAGTTCATAATATTAAGAAAAGATTATAGCATGGGTGGTCGATCAACTTTTTAAGTAATTTTAGCCTATCTAATTTTGGCGCTGTTGTGAAGATGGTGAAATTAAGTTATGCTTCTGGTTAATTTAAAAGATGCCAAATTTAATAGGAAAACGTCGGCAGCGGAGAAAGTGGCCGCTAGGAGCAATTGTGTCACTGTTGATGATGATAGTAGGGTTGGCGGTAACCGTGGCGGCAGCAAACAGACAAAAATTATTTTTATTGTGGTCGGAAGCGACCGGAGTGGAAGCGAGCTTGGTAGTCAACACCCAAACTCGTTTGCCCGGGGCGGGCCGGCCGTGGGCGCACTTGGCCCAAGGCGGAGAAGATTTATCCGGCAATATGATCGCGCCGGTAGTCAACCAAACTAAAATTCTGTCGCCGCAAACTATCAGAATTGATCACATCTACGACGGCTATGACGTTGTCAGCCGCGCCGGCTCCGGACAACTAATGTTTAATTTCAGCCGCTTGGACGAGGTAGTGAACTCAATCCGGCAAACCGGAGCCGCTCCGATGCTATCTTTGTCGTATATGCCGGCGGCTATAAGTTCCGGAGATATCGTGGATAAGCCAAGGGATTGGAATGAATGGGCGTTAACGGTGCAAAAAACTATCGAGCATTACTCCGGCTCTCTCAACATTCCCAACATGGGGTACGAAGTCTGGAATGAGCCGGATTTGTTTGGCGGCTGGAAAACTTACGGCGATAAAAATTATCTGGAACTTTATGAATGGGCGGCGCTTGGCGCCGGCCGGGCCAAAGTCAAACAGGCCTTTATTTTCGGCGGGCCGGCGACGACCGGAGCTTACGAAGATTGGACCAGAAAATTGTTGGATTTAGCGGCACGAAAAAATCTGCGCTTGGATTTTTTGTCCTGGCACCGCTATAGCTTAAATATAGCCGATTACGAAAACGACCGGACTTTGGTCAGAAGAATATTAAATCAATATCCCCGATTCGCCGGCAATACTCAACTTTATATCACCGAATTCGGACCAAACAGCGAAACTCATCCAATCAACGATTCAGCCACGGCCGCGGCCCATTTGATTTCAGTGATTAGAGACGGACTGGGCGAGGTTGATCGTTTTTACACTTTCGAAATTGTGGATGGAAAAGATCCGGAGGGAAAAAAATTGTGGGGACGGTGGGGGCTGTTGACCCATCCGAACAGCGGATTGGAGGTAAAACCAAGATATCGGGCCTTGCAAATGCTGAATCGGCTGGAAGGAGATCGGCTGGCGGTGGCAGGAGAAGGAAGCTGGGTAAAGGCGATGGCGACGGTGGCGGCCGACGGAACTATTAAAGTAATGGTGGTTAATTATGATCAATATAACAGACATATGGAAACGGCGCCGCTTTTGTTTGTCGGTTTGACGCCGGGAAATTATCGGGCGGAACGGACGGTTTTGGGAGGAGAAGCAAGAACGGAAGCGGTGTCGGCGGGAACGGACGGCGGGTTGAAGTTGCTTTTGGAGTTGCCGCCGCAGACGGTAATGCTGGTAGAACTTTCTCCTGTACGATAGAGGGATTGACTATGGAGTTGGGGTGGGAGTTGGAGTTGTATAGGATGAGTCAGTAATTTTGGTCCAAGTTCCGGCGGCGGCCGGCCCGGTCATGGTTTTGGTTTTTTCTTCATAAACCCCGGTTGCTTTGACATCGTGTCCGACCGCCAGAATTTCTCCGCAACGGGCCGGGGAGAAAACAGTTTCTTTGGCGGCGCGGCAACCGGCCCGGTCCTTTACCAGCACGGTTTTGTCTCCAGCCAAAGTAAATGAGGATTTGTCGGCGGTAATCGTCTTAATTTTCCCTTTCAAAGCCGTCATCCGCAGATTCATGTCCCGAACTCTGTCAACCTGGATAACCGAGCCGCCTTTGGTTTCATAAAACCCGCCCAGGATCTTTATCCTGTGGCCAACTTTCAGGTCGGCGTAGGTCATGGGAATATCATCCGGCTCGTCTCCGGCTAAGAATTGTCTGACCCAGGAGACATTACCGCAATCAACTTTGACCGTCAATGGCGTCCCACCATCGTCAGGCAACCAGACAAATGAGCCCGCGGCCATAGTTTGGACGACTCCGGTAACGTCCTTAATCGCCGGTCCCTGGACTGCCGGGCAGGCCGGGGGCTGCTGGGCCAAATTCACCCGGGCAAAAAAGTTGTCAAAAGTTGAAGTTACGGCCGGAAACTCTCCCCATGTATTTGTAATTAAAATTAATCTTCCGTTACCGCCGAAAATATTTGACCGGCTGCCTAACAAAACATAACCGGCGCCAGCATCATAGAAGAAATTAATAGCACTGCCGATTCTCTGCAGCTTCACTTTGGCAGAATTTCCGCTTAAAGCGGCGGAAAACTCCGTCCCCCAAACGTCATTTGCCTTGGTGTTGGCAAATAAGTGAAGATTGTCCTTTTCCCGACGTAATCCAACCATAAAACTTTCTTTCCACCCATCCTGCAAGTCATGAAAATTAATTAGCGTGTCAGCCGCACTCTTGTTATCAGACTGCTCGACCTTCATATCGGCGACTACCTCAAAATCTCCTTGAATTTCTTGTTTCCATTGAATTACTCCGTCCGAATACGCCGTTTGTCCTGCCGGGATTGTAACTCTAAATACCCCATTTTCCTGGTTAGCTGTTACCGCTGTGGTGCCGGCCGGGGATTTCCAGGTATCCCACTTTCCCATATCCAAACTGGCTCCGTTGAAGTCGTCGGAAATGGTGGTGGTGGTTTGGGGGACGGCCGTTTCCCCCATGTCTTTAAGTACTTGGGCCCCGGTCAGGGCGTAATCATAAATTCTGACTTGATCAATAACGCCATTAAATAATGCATCGGCTACTTCGTTATCGTCGTTATCGTCAGCTCCTATAAATATCGAAGAGTTATCAAAACTCGTCGTTATGCTAGCCGAGCTGGCTGTTGATACTTGTATTCCGTCGATAAACAAACTGGTGCCGGTTCCGGATTTTGTGAAAGCCGCATGGTACCATTGTCCATCTGCCACTTGGGCATACTCAACGTAGCCGCGGCCGTCATTAGTTTCAGCGGCAATTTTATTTCCTGCAGGGAACCAGATTACATAAGAATCTCTACCGCCAGATCCGTATTCCTTTCCCAATATATGTCCCACGCCGGAACTTTTCTTAAACCAAGCGGTGATTGAAAAATTGCCAGAGTGTAGATCTGTCGCGTCAGGCACCTTTACGCTATCATCCGTCCCGTTGAAACTTCCGGCTTTGCCAAATTTGCCGTCGGTCCAATGAGTTCCGGTGCCGTTCCACCTGCCGAGATGGTTTCCGGCTGAGTCGGTGACTTTATTCCCCAAACCCTCGTCAAATTTCCACTCGGCGATTGGTTTTGGAAGCATTGGCCCTTCGTTATACGCTTTGGTTTCCGGATTTTGCTGCCGCTGGGACAAATACATTCCGGCCCCCAACCCCAATACCAAAAGCAACAATCCGCCCAGCCCGAGTATCGTTTTCCTTTTGTAATCAGAAAACTTGGCTTGAACCGGAACCACTAATTCGTCAGTTAACAGAGTTTTCTCCGTTTCATCGTTACCCGTTTGATTCATCAAAATCAATATATCTCTGTTACTATCAGTTTGTCAATAATCACTTTCGCCTATTTCCGGACCAAGATCAACTACCAGTTTCATCACCCAATGGCTCCACTCCGGCACAGTCGCCTCGATCACGGTGCCAATGCGGATGTCCAGTTTTTGAAAATCTGAAAAGGGGACTGTGTTCATACAAATAAAGGAAGCCTTCAACGAGGCCTTGAACGCTGAGTAATAGTAGGAATCAATAATACCGTTAAGGCCGATAAGAACACGGCACCGATCAGATAAAAAAGTTGAAGACTAGTTAATTCAATTGTCATTTTTTCAGCTCAAAAACCCCACCTTTTTATACACTTCCAATAATTTCGGGTGCGAAATTTGATAGGCTTTTCTAGCCCCTTGCTTTAAAATATTTTCCAACTGGCCTGATTCGGAAATCTCCGCGTATTTCTTTTGAAACCCGATCAAAAACTTTTCAACCTCATCCGCCACCGCGGTTTTGAACTGTCCGTAATTTTGGCCGGCAAATCTTTTCTCTAGTTCAGGGATAGAAACATCGCTGAATTGGCTTAAGATCTCCAAAAGATTGGAAATCCCGGGTTTGTTAGCCCAATCATATTTTACTTCCGATCCGCTGTCGGTCACCGCCGACATAATTTTTTTCCGGGCTGACGCCGGACTTTCCAAAAGCCCCACCGCCCCGTTAGGGTTAGGATCGCTCTTGCTCATTTTTTTAGTGGGATCAGCCAAACTCATTACTCTCCCGCCTTCTTTCGGAATTCTTGGCGCCGGAATTACAAAAGTCCGACCGTATTTGGAATTGAATCTTTCGGCCGCATCACGGGTGAGCTCAACGTGCTGTTTTTGATCATCGCCAACCGGAACTTCGGTTGTGTCATACAATAAAATATCTGCCGCCATCAGGGCCGGATAGTCAAACAACCCGACGCTGACAAATTCTCGGCCTACGGACTTTTCTTTATATTGAATCATTCTGTTTAGTTGTCCCATAGATAAATAGCAATTCAAAACCCAACCCAAATTGGCGTGGTCCGGATTATGCGACTGGACAAACAAAAGCGATTTGTCAGGATCTATGCCGGCGGCCAAAATGATGGCTGATATCTCGCGGGTCTTTTCTGATAAAGTCTTTGGATCTTGGGGGACAGTGATGGCATGCATGTCCACCACGCAGAAAATGTTCAATCCATCATTTTGGCCCTTAACCCACTGTCTGACCGCGCCGATATAATTACCGATATGCAAATTCCCGCTTGGCTGAATTCCCGAAAAAACGATTTTGTTATTCATGATTGTTAATTTTAGCAGTTTTATTTAATGAAATACCCAAAATCTAATCAGGAGTTTTAAAACAGCAGTAATGCAGATCTAACTTTCTATTAATCTGCTCTCAAAACTGCAATTCCAATAATTCCGATAAATGTGAATAAGATCCCCAGATACTTTCTTGCTGAAATCTTCTCTTTCAATATAAATCTTGAGAAAAGAACGGTTAATGCTCCGTTGCTGCCTGTAATGGGTGAAGCAATTGAGGCCGGAGCAAAAGAAAAACTCAACCACAAAAATCCTGTGCCAATTATAAGGAAAGCTTCACCCCAACTCACATTCCCTGATATTCCCATGAATATCGCCAGAGGAACCCAAAGTAATAACCCAAATATGGCATCAAAGAAAAAGGCTACTGATGGCGGTAAATCCTGATAGCTTTTTCTCAGCGACAATTGGGAAAAAGCAATAAATACAGCGCAAAGAAGCGCAAAAACAATTCCGCTCATGATTTATAGTATAACTTACGGGAAAGAGTTACAGTTCGGCTAAATTTAAGGCATATCTCCCCCGTTGAAACTTGTCAAGAAATGTTTTACACTACCAGTATGAATCAAACATTTCTTTCAAATGTAACTATTTCCCATAATCGGCCGCATATTAAAAATACCAATATTCCGGTTGATCTGATTGTTGGAAAAAGTGTTTTGTCGGTGAGGCGCGACTATCCCTGGCTGACTAAAAAACAAATCGAGGACGCCTTGATATTCGCTCAAGCAGTTCTAAGATCTCACGACTTCAGCCAATATGCCATTAAACAAGAAGCCGCATAAACGGCCCCGGTTTTACGCCGACGAAAACGTCTTCCCTGAAAGTATTAATTTCTTACGATCAAAAAAAATTAATATTCTCCACGCTGTCAAAGATCTGGATTTTGGCGGAAAAGATGATATTTTTCACTGGGAATCGGCAAATAAATATCAGCGAATTCTGTTGACTTTAGACTGGGACTTCTTGAACAACCGTCTGTTTCCGCTGCGACAAACTTGGGGAACGATTATTATTGTAGTTCCTCCGCCAGTAACCGATTCCAAAATCGATATTGTCCTCGGCAAGATGCTTCCGACACTGAAACTGCAAAACAAAGAATACTTTCATTGCAAAAAAATTATCGCCAATTTGGCTACAATGACAATCCAAACATTGAACCGAAGCGGAAGAATTAATTCAGAAATCATTAATTGGTAACCAGTGAAATATCTTTTACCCAAAACCGCCCTCGTGGTCCATAACGCCTTAACCGACGTTGTCCCCTATCCTAACGCTCCGATAACGGACAACGACACCGTTTCCACTGCTAAAGAAATTTCGGAAATTTTGAGAAATGAAGGCGTAAAAACCAAATTGTTTCCGGTCGGAAATTTAAACGACCTGAAAAAACTGCGGAAAATTAAAACCGATTTTATTTTTAACTGCGCTGACGACAATATCGGCGACATTCCCTTTAGTTCCCATCTTATTCCGGAAATTGCTGAAAAAATGAGGATTCCGTTTAGCGGAGGAACCTCAAAGAATATTTTATTGACTACTGATAAAGCCGCGACTAAAAAAGTCTTATTAAAAAATAATATTCCAACCGCGCCGTTTATAATTGTTGAAGATCAAATAAGGCCTGGCCCTGCTAAGCAGGGCCAGGCCTTTACAGATTTTCCTCTAATCGTCAAACCAATCGCTTCCGACGGCTCGGAAGGCATCACTCAAAAATCAGTGGTTGAAAACCGGAAACAATTAATCAAAGCTGTTGAAAATAATTTCAAATTATTTCATCAACCGGCTTTGGTGGAAAAATATATTGCCGGCCGGGAAATCAACGTCGCGGTTTTAGAAATTAAAGGAACCCCGAAAGTATTGCCGGCTTCCGAAATAATATTTTCTAAAGGTTACGTCCATAAATATAAAATCGTTGATTTTGATTCGAAGTGGCGTCCGGAAACCCCGCAATATAACAATACTCCGGCGGTTTGTCCGGCTGACATTCCGAAAGAATTAAATAAATTGTTAACCGGTCTAGCAGCTAAAGTTTGGAAAATTATGGATTTAAAAAGTTATGCCAGGGTGGATTTCAGAATTGATAAAAACGGCAATCCGTTTGTTTTGGAAATAAATATTAATCCGGATATTGAAAATAGTCCGGCTGTCGGATTTCCGCGGGCTGCCAGAGCCTTTGGAATTGATTACAAAAATTTAATCTTAACAATTATAGATAGCGCCATGCATAGAGCAAAATAGATATTGCGCTTCAATTGGTTATTGACTTCTTCTCTGATTGGGATTATATGATTTCTATAGATAAATAAAATTTCAAAATTGAAATTTGATGTGTAGTGTTTAGAGACGAGTAGGAACTAGGGGTGTGGTGATTTGGTGACGAGTAATGGAAAATAGAAATTAGTTATTGGAGAAATCCAATTTCTAATTTCTAATCTCTATTACCTGTTTCTAAACACTAACAACTAATTTCTACTCTATTACCAACCTCCAAACCACTACATTTCTAACTACTAAATTAAAATGGATCACTCTCAACAACTTCCAACTTTCGATAAATCACCAGACATTCAGCCTGACGCTCTGACTCCAAAATCCATCGTCGCTCCTATCCTCTCCGGTTTCCGCGTTGCCATCCTCTATTCCGACGCCAAACGGGAATATTTCGCCACAGAAGAGCACTATCTAACCGAAGCCGAGGTTTTTGACCGGGTGAAATTGATCGCCCCATATTTGGAAAAAATGGGGGCAAAGGTAATCGCGCTGCCGGGAAATAATAACTTAGGCGATGAATTGAGAAAATTAAATCCGGGATTTGTTTTAAATCTTGTCGATTCGATTCGCGGTGACGAGACCTTAGCGCCATCAGTTCCCGGGCTGTTAGAGCTTTTGGATTTGTACTACACCGGTTCCGGAATTTTAGGCATGTCCATCAATTACAATAAATTTTTGACTAAAAAATTGATGGAACAGCGCGGCCTGCCGGTTCCCAGATATCAATTGATGAATTCCTGGACCGATACGGTAAATCCGCTTCTGCGTTATCCTCTGATCAGCAAGCTAAATAGTATCCATGGATCAGTAGAAATCGATGATACCGCTGTGGCTGAAAACGAACGCCAATTGCGTGAAAGAGTCAAACATTTAATGACGGTTTATAAAGACGAGATTTTAATCGAAGAATTTATCGTTGGCCGCGAATTGGCAGCGATAGTATTTGAAGGCATGAAAAGGAAGGTTTATGTCGGTGAAAAAATATTCCGGGATGATGCCAGCGTTCCTTATAAAATAGTCAGTTTCGCTGCTGCCTGGAAAGAAGACGAAGAGACTGATCCGTCCAAATGGTCATATCGTTATGAAAAATACGAGCCAAACGACCAATTAAAAGAAGATATTAAAAAAGCTTTTGAAGTATTAAAAATGGAAGACTATGCTAAGTTAGATATCCGCCTCGACCAGTCCGGCCGGTATTATTTTATTGATCCCAACGCCAATCCGGCCTTTGGCCCCAAAGAATCCTTTTGCGCTTTGGGGACTATCATGGATTTATACGGAATAGACTTCAACGAAATTCTTAAGAGGCTGGCGATAAATACTCTGAACGGAAGTTTGATGCAGGCAAATGGCGAGACGGCGATATCAGAGAGTTAAAAATTCAAAGTAAAAAGTTCAAAGTTACAATTACCAATTAAAAGTTAATGGACAATCAAGATTTCAAAAAACAACTAATCAATAGAGCTTTTCAACTGGCTCGACGTGTAATTGCTTTAGTAAATAAGTTTCCTAGGTCAGTGGCTGCTCGAATTATCGCAACTCAGCTCTTAAGGGCAATTACTAGTATTGGAGCAAATATTATCGAAGCTCAAGCTGCTAGCTCTAAGAGGGATTTTACTAACTTTTTGAATCACGCTTTGAAAAGCGGCAACGAAAGTAAGTTTTGGTTGGCGTTATCTAAAGATCTGGACAAAAAATTAATAACTGAAATTGACGATTTAACTGGAGAAACTGATGAAATTGTTAAAATATTAGGATCCAGCATTTCAACTCTTAGAGGCAAAAGAATTGTTTCTAACTGATAGCTTTTGACTGTAATTTTTAACTTTTCACTTTTAACTTTTCACTTTTAACTTTAAACTTATATCTCTTGCCCCACTAAGGCCGGGTGTTTTTCCCGCAAAATAGTCTTCAAAATTCTCTTAGCCCTGTATATTTTCCCCTCTACAGCTCGTTCACTTGAACCGGTGAAAATCGCAATTTCTTTGATTGTCATCTCCCGCCAAAAACGAAACTGCAACAGTTTTCTTTTTTCATCCGGCAATAAATCCAAACATTCTGCTATCGCCTTCCGCAATTCAGACAGGGCAACCCGTTCATACGGATCAAGTTTGCCGGTATCAGCTTGAGCAATATCTTCCAGCAAGGGCAGGATCCAGCGGGAATTGTCGTTAATTTGGTCGCGGTAATAATCAGCGATCTTATTTAAGGCAATCCGGCAAATCCAGGTAAAATAACTCGATTTATGGCGGAAACTGTGCCAGCCTTCCCAGGCGGCTGAAATCGTCCTGGCAAACACTTCTTCTGCCGCTAATTGATCCCCGCCCATTTTTTTAACAATAAATTTCAAAACCGGCAAAGCCAATAACCTGTAAATAACTTCAAAAGATTGATGACTAAAAAGCCGTGTGGTTTTCCCCATAATCAAGACTAACAGTGTATCAAATCGGAAAGGAGGAAATATGTTGCCTAAATTATCACCGGAGTCATCACCAGCGCTTCGCCCGTTAATTGATGAGGAAAAAGCTTGGTTCCAAAATCACAAATGGGGCCAAGACAAACTAGTCGAATGTTATGCGACCGTGATGGCTGGTATTGACGATTTCGTTGAAACACTTGATCGCGGAAATGCTAGTCGGTTAACCGCGCATCACGCCAAAGCGGCGGCGATTCGAGAATTAGTTCCTGATGTGGAAAACTTAGTGCTTAAGGAGTAAAGTAGCGGCGGGTGGATTCGGACCACCGACTGACACGCCTTATGAAAGCGCCGCTCTACCGCTGAGCTACGCCGCCAATTTTAACCCCTCAATATATCCCAGAATTTCATAATGCAGGTTCGTACTTTTCTTTACACGCACAAATAGTGTACCATAATGGTCTTCAAAATTTTCGTATATTTTGGCATTTTTCACTTTTTTGTAACTTGGTTTAGTAAAATTATCTAGAGGTATTCCTGTTAATTCTGACCAATATTTCTCTACTAGAGATATTCTTTTCTTATGAGTTTGATTAATTCCGACATACGGCGATAATCTATCCTTTGTTACACCATTACAGATTTCTAGCCATTTCAAAAATACTTTAATCATATCCGGATCAGAGTTAGCAAAAACGACCATACGTTGTTTCTTGTTGCCTTCAGCCCAGTACAATGAGGCTCCAACCAAGAGTAATTCACGATTGGTCAGCTGTCCAATTTTATTTAGACCAATACCGCAAAACCTATCCACCCTTTGTCTCCTTTCTGCTTTTTTCAGCCTAGCGGCCACTTGTCTTCCTTTTGCTGCCCCATCCCCCTCTCTTTTGATAAGATGGGCTATTTGTTCAGGTGTTAGCTCAATGTCCGAGCACCAAAGACTAACAGAGCTTTTTGATACTCCAACATCACGAGCAATATCTTTAACGCTCTTTCCTAACCTGCGCAACCTTCTAGCTTGTAATCTTTGCAGTGATTTCGCCATATTAGATAATTGCTTTCATAATATATAATCGCCTGTACGATTATCTCAAATAATATGATATACTTCATTAATTGTTCTTTTATATGCGGGTGGGAGGTAAGTATCTCGTCAGGCTCATAATCTGACTCAATCGGGGAGCGTAACCCCGGACCCGCAACCAAATATATCTGGCATAAACATTCCGGCTAATTCCTCTTTGGCCTTATAAAAGATGCGAAAAGCAGCGCCGGAAGGGCAGCGCCGCATTGTTGTATTTCCAATAGTACCGCTGACTTTGCTTCCGCGACTTGGCTGCAAACGAGAAAAGTTTTATCCCCTTCTTTCCTGACAATCGGTCCAGGACATCGCTCTTTACCAATCGGGCAGGAGTATTTTACAACTAATGCTTCTACATCTGAGTCTACTGGCATATCTAACGTATTTTACCAGATTCATCAAAGTTTATTGCGAAACAATTCAACCAATCTCTGCCAAATTGACGGCTCTGTCTTATTGTTATCCTCATAATTTTGATCTTTGATATTTAAGCTTTGATCTTGATTTTGCTCTTGGGGGAGCAAAATCACTGTTTCCCCTTCTTTTTGCAGCAACAACTTTTCTCGGGCGATTTTTTCGACGTAGTCGTCTGAACGGTAATATTCCAACTGTTTTTTTAGTTCCGCTTCTTTAACCTCTAAATCCTTAATTTCTTGTTGCATCCTCCAGACACGCTGTTTTTGCTGCCATAACTCTAAAATATTCCTGGAAGAACCGTAAATAATGAATAGGCCAATAACGATAATTGTCAACTGATAAAGACGCCGCTTCACAATCTTGATAATATCATTGTATGGACAACCCAATCCTTATCAACCGCTATCTTAATTCTCTCCGGCAATCCGGCAAGTCCATCTCGACTCTTTCGGCCTATGCCACCGACCTGAAACAATTCTCTGCCTATGTTTCTCCCACCTCCATTACCCTATTAACTCAACCTAGACTAATAACCAATAACCAACAACTAATAATCAATCTTTCTCCCAACTCCGCTTCCCGCAAGTTAACCACCATCCGAGAGTTTCTAAAATGGGGCTTTGCCAAAGGCTATTTAAAAAAAGATTTATCGGGCTTAGTAAAACCGATCCGCCGAATAACAATTGCTCCGGCAAAACCGCTGTCTCCATCACAAATCTATCGCCTGCGTTCCAAAGCCGATGTCAAAGAAAGGCTGATATTGGAATTAATCATCAATACAAACCTGAAATTATCTGAAGTAGTCAAATTAAAAATGAAATCCCTTAGCCCTTATCCCTTAGCCCTTGGCCCTAATTCCCCATCTCCCCGTCTCAGACAGTCCCTGGACTACTATCTGGCCCAATTCCCCCGCGGACCAAAAAGCTATCTGTTGGCCAACAAATTCAATCGGCCGATGTCGGTCAGGACCCTAAGTTCCATATTGAAAAATCTATCCAAAACCGCCGGGGTTAAAGGAGTAATATCAAGGAACCTTAGAACCACATTCAATGAATCGTAACATTATTGTCGCCATATCATTAGTGGTATTTACAACCTTGTTGTTTATTCCTTGGCTCAATAGGCCATTTACCGGCCATCACGATTTTGTCGGCGCCTTTAATAGCCAAATGGCCAGAAATTATCTGCGTTATGGTTTCGTGACTACTAAGCTTGGGCAAGTGACAAACTTCGGACAAGCTAAACCAGAGGAATTCACCTATCACACCCATCATCCACCCGGAGTTCCGTTAATGCTGGCACTGGTTTACGCAATTTTTGGCGAGCAGGAATGGGTGGCTCGGGGATTGATGGCCGGCTTTAGTCTCGGTTCGGTTTGGTTATATATTCTTATCATTTCTCAGGCCGCTCCCCTGGCAATAACCGCTACGGCGGGGTTATTGATGGTCATTAGTCCATTGTTTATCTATCCTTCTATTCTACCTGTCTACGAAGCACCGGCCCTATTTCTACTTCTACTGCAGTTATACAGCTTCAGCCGGTTTGCCAAAACGAAACGGCCTAAATATTGGCTGATATTTATTGCGGCAGTTATCGCGGGGAACGTGGCGGCATGGGTAACTTATTTTGGTTTGCCAATCTTAACCGCAAATGAACTCCGGCAGCGAAAACCGGAATTTTTGAAGAAGCTTTTATTGTTGCAAATCGTCAGCGTAGGGTTCTTTTTCCTTCATCTGGCACATACGAAGTACTTGACCGGCGATTGGTTCGGCGGAGGATTAGGCGAAGTTTTCCTCAAACGAGTAACTTCTCAAGGCGAAACCGACTCCCGCTATGTTTACTCAAATACCAAATATATCGTAAAGGTGGCTGATAGATTGAAGAATTACTATGGCCTGCCGCTGTTGGCGATATCAATCATTGGCTTGTTGCGGTTATGGACATCTATGAATCAAAAGTTGGTTAATGCCGCAATTTTGCTGGCGACTATCGCCTTGATTTTACCCGTAATATTTCGGAATTATGTGTTTGTCCATGACTATACCTTGTTTTATACTTCGCCGCTAATCGGATTCATGGCGGCCCTAGGAATCGATCAATTGGTTAACTGGACGGGAAAAGTTACCGGCGGACTAAACTCTGCCGGAAGAAATATTTATGCTATCGCCGCTGTAAGCTTGATACTGATTACTATTCTGGCTACTCGCAGTATGTGGCAAGATTTAAAGGAAAGCATATCTTGGGATGAAACTTCATTTATTATTGGTCGGAAACTGCGGCAGACCACTTTGCCAAACCAAAATATTTTTGTGGTTAATCCCGGACTGAAAGAAGAAGAGGTAAATTTGGGATATTACGCGGACAGAAAGATAACTTATCCCGATTCGTCTGTTCAATCTGTTGGCAATATGGGAGACCCTGACGCGATTGTTATCATCGTTTCTGATCGGCAATTCAAACCAGAAGCCAAACAAGAGTTGCTAAAGTCTTATCGCATAGAAACTGACCAGGGAGTGGAGTATTACTATCGAAAATAACAATATGTCTCTTTTTATGAAACAATTGTGCCGGGCCGGAGTCAAACACGGAACTTTTAGAAATATTAAAATGGTGGAACGTAATAAATTGCAAAGCAATTTAAACGTTCCTAACCACGTTTAAATTTGCGAAGCAAATTTATTACGTGGTGGGCCCGGTAGGATTCGGACCTACGACATTCAAGGTATAAGCTTGACGCTCTGCCGCTGAGCTACAGGCCCCTAAGGAGTATTGTAGCAAAGCAATATGCTATCATCTGGATTTAATATGAGATTATTACAAGAATTAGCAAGTCGGTTTATGTCTCCTGCCGAAGACCTGTTTTGGAATAAAAGAATTGAGGCATCTGTCGGTCTACCTGTGCCTGAAGACGCTTTTCAAGTAATGTCGTGGCAGATTAGGCCGGCAGAAACCATATACGGTGGTCTTGTTGGAGAGGCAATGAAGATGGTTGACGCCGCTTCGCTGCACGCACAGAGAATTGTCCAAGCTAACCTTGGCCTAAATCTACCGGATATCCGCTTCCGGGTTATTACTACCGGACCGGACGATGATGGTTACGCCGGAACTCATTTTGGAACATTGGCAGGAGCAAAAAAATTAGGGCAAAAGGGATTCGATAAAAGCAGAGGAATTATCGACGGAACAGCCAAAAGCGTCGTATTGCCCGGGCTTCCTTCTCCCGAATAATCAAACTATCTCTATTTTTATTCCAAATTATATCTCTGCCGCGAAGATTTACATATGAGACTCTGTGGTCTAACCCTTGGTCTCTTGGGATATTTTCGTGCCTCGGAGATGGCTTTTTTCATTGATGAAGCGTCCGATCCCGAAATACTTCCGGCTAGCTTGGCTAAAATCGAAGCGCTGTCGGTAACCCTTCCGCCTCTGTCAATAGTGTACATGTTTACAGTCTCGCCCGTCTGACGATCTCCGTCTCCACCTCTTCCCTATCCCGGCCGAACTTTAACCGCGATAGCTGAACAATCGATTTGGACAATTCTTCATTGGCGTATTTCATTTCGGAAGTTAAATCCCGGGTTAAATCCATTGAAAACGGCGTCTGGGGTTCATTGTTCACCACGGTTTTAATAAATACGTGGAATCTTTCGACATTAACTAAATCAGCTTCGGAAAAAGTCGGAGAGAACTCGTGCTGCAAGAAATTGGCGTCCGACACCCCAACCCTGAAAGAGATCATCGTCCCAACGTTCCCGAACACCGCGTTTTTGACTTCGTCGTCAATCTGGCCGATAAACTGGTTGGCAACTATCAAATTGAGGCGGTATTTCCGGGCTTCGGACAGAATCTGGGCAAAATCCTGGGTGGCGAAATTCTGAAACTCGTCGACATAAAGATAAAAATCTTTCCGTTGCTCCATCGGCATATCCTGCCGGCTCATGGCCGCCATTAAAATCCGCGGGACTAACAATAATCCCAAAAACGAACTGTTTTCTTCGCCGATCTTTCCTTTGGCTAAATTAATCAATAAAATTTTCCCCTCATCCATTATTTTGCGGAAATTAAAGCCTGACTGGGATTGGCCGATGATATTCCGCATCATTTTATCGGTCACGAACCGGCCGAATTTGGAAACAATATAATCCAAAACTTCTGATTTATGGAAATCGGAAGTCTGGGCGATCTGGTCGGTCCAGTAGCGCCGGACCATGGCATCCTGAACTTTGGGCAGCATTTCCTGAACAAATTTAGCATCGGTTAAAATTCTGACTATTTCAATGAAAGTATTTCCCGGCTCGCTCATCACCGTCAGCATGGCGTTTCTGATGGCGTGTTCAAACCGGGGACCGATAATTCCGGTTTTATGCGGATCGTAAAGCTTATACATCAAATTAATAATCGCCGAAGCCACAAAATGTTTTTGTTCCTCGGTATTGGCCTCCAGCATGTTCATTCCCAACGGCCTCTCGGTGTCGTAAGGGTCAAAATATACCACGTCTTCGGCTCTTTCCGGCGGAATAAATTTTAAAATATCCTCGACCGCGTCCCCGTGGGGGTCAATAAAACACAATCCCTTGCCGGCCCGGATGTCCTGAAGCGCCATATCTTTTAAAAGTTCTGACTTGCCGACTCCGGTTTTACCGATGATATACATATGCCGGCGGCGATCGTCCTCCGATAAGTAAACTTTCTTGGTTAAACCGCGGTACTTAGAAACTCCCAAAAATAAACCGCTGTCGGGAATTTCAGCCGGAGCCGGAGCCCGTTTAGCCTTTAACCAATGGACATGAGGAGTTTCAATTGTTTTGTTGGGAAAATGATAAATAGTCGCCAGCTCTTCGGAGTTTAATATAAATCTCCCCCGCCAAATCGGCATATATTTATAGATAAAATCAATCATGAATAATTTTCCGGCCAAAATTCTGGAAGTGTCAAAACCGGAATGTTCCGATCTGAATTGAGAAAAAGCCCCGACAATATTATTCAGATGCTGTTTAGCCTTGGCCATTTCCGGAGCCACCACTACAATCCTAATAGATGTTTCAAATCCGGCCTTAGAAGTTTTATTCCCAATTGCTTCAAAAGTCTTGGCGTCGGCTGAAAATTTGGCCTCTTTTGGATCAGCCTCTCTTTTTTTGGTAGCGGAGATATAATTTCCGCCTTCAGTTTGCCATTCGCCGCCGGCCGGTTCAATTATAATTTGGATCATGGCCGCTTCGCCCTCCTCCATCTTTGCCAAAACCGAAGTAATTGAACTCAAAGGATCGGTTGAGAGCTCGCGATAAGCCTTTATTGGTTCATATTTTGCCCCAGTGGTTTTCAAAGCCGCGAAGGCCACTTTGCCGCCTTTGCTGAAAATATTCGGCTCCGGGACTTCGACTATATCCCCGCCGGGCCAGGCTCCGTTAATTTGTTTTTCCACTAAATCCAATAATTTTCTGGGGCAGGAAACATAAAATCTGATGTCTGCTTTCTGGGCTACGATTTCGAATGATAGATGATTTTGGCGGACCAACCGGTCAAAAATCCACCAGCCTTTGTGGCGGATACTGGCCAACGCGGAAAACACCTGTTCCATAGCGTCGATTTTTACTTCGTTGTCGTGCGGAACGGAAACCAAAAGGGTGACGAATTCCAACGACTCTTTTTCCCTGTCTTTATGTTTCCACCATTGGATGGCTAAATAAAGCGCCACGGCTAAAGCTACCAGGCCGACGGCCACCAGCCCCAAAACCGCGGTCCAAAATTCAACCAGAATGACTATTGAAGAAATCTCCATGGGAACATTATAACCCAAAAATTCATGTCCTATACACCGCCCGGCCGGGATTTTGCAAAATTATCCTTTTTACCCATTCCACCAGCCACCGCCAAGCCGTAGACGTCGGTTGTCGCGCCCCGGCCGCGAAGTCCGATTGGGTTACCGGCAAAACAATATTCTGCTGCTGAGGAGTAAACGGAGAAATGGTAACGTCTTCACCCTCATGTTTCCCGACATGAATCGGTCCCGGCAGTTGGATTTCGCCCCGGACGACTTTTTCGACGTGTTCGGCCAGTTCCGGACTGATTTCCGGAGATTCCGGAATTACTTCTATTTCCCCGACTTCCGGACTAATAACCGGACCGGCTTTTATTTCAGGATGACCAGAAGAAATAGTTGCTACGCTCGGGCGTTGCGGGTGGGTCGCTGGTTGCACGGCTGGAACGGAGACTGGAGGCAACCTAGACGGAGTTGGAACCGGCAGGGACGGAGATACCGGGGGCAAAGAAGAATCCATATTAAGAAGATGTTAGCACATTGAAGACTATGAGGCAGAAGGGGGAAGAGGGCATTTCCCAAGTTCGGACTTGACACGTTTAATATGACTATGTTAATATGACTATATTATGAACGGCTACACGATAATTTCCAAAGCCGAGTTTAAGCCCAAGGCGCTAGAATATTTGCGGCTGGTGGAACACCAGAAATTACCGCTTATAATCTCCCACCGTGGAAAGCCGGTAGTAAAATTGGTGCCGATGCGGGAAGCGGAAAGACAAGCAGATGATTTGAAATCACTACGAGGTTCGGTGATTGAATACAAACTACCGCTAGCTCCGGTGGCAGTTGACGATTGGGGAGTTCTTAGATAATGATAGTTCTTGATACCCACGCTTTAATTTGGTGGATAAGCGACCCCGACAGATTGTCCGCTAAAGCCAAATCAGCTATCTCAAAAGCGAAAACTCAAAAATCAATCTATGTTTCCAGCATCAGTGTCTGGGAAATTGCCATGCTGGTAAAAAAGGGAAGGTTAAAATTAAAATACGAAGTCAATGAATGGTTAAGGAAAATCGAGGCGCTGCCATTTGTAAAGTTTTGGCCGGTGACCAACAAAATTGCTTTTGATTCCGTCTTTTTATCGGGAAATCCGCCGGCCGATCCGGCCGACAGAATCATTATTTCCACGGCAATAAATCTAGACTATCCCCTAATATCCGCCGATAAAAAAATCCGCCGCTACCCCAAATTAAAAATAGTTTGGTAACCGTTATTAGTATAGAGTCTTTAGATTAATCACGCAATTCAGGGGGCCAACTATCAATATCATCAACAAAATCTGTCCGGGTAACTTTCAATCCCGGAATCCTGCCCACTCTATTGACGATTTTTTGGGTCTCATCAATAGGAACATCGGCAGTCAAAGCAACGATGCGCCGGCCCCTAGCAACGAGAGCGTGGGGCTTGCCATCTATGGCCACTAGCGCAAAAGCCTCGGATAAAGATCCTTCCTTTACTAGCGTAGAGACTTGGACGTAAACGGCATCCCGCAGCCCGGCAAATGGATCAAGTTCAATCCCCACGATTTCTGCTTCAATTCTTCTTTGTGTCATATCTATTTCACCTACCCGGACAGAAGTATTGAGGGCGATTAAAGCACTAGTTGACGCAAAAGTCAAATTGGGAAAACCAACACGGAGATTTCTTTAGCTTTTGGCTTTTCTTTTGGAGGAACCGGAGTCTTTGTAGAAAGCGATGTAAATCAACAATCCCGTAATCATCATCAAAAAAAATGAAATCAGAGCTTTGACATTGAGATCCCATGCATTAATCATTTTTCACTCCTTTTTACCAGTTTCTTCACTGCCTTTCTTATTCTGACCGCAATCAGTAAGTTAAATATACCACCAACAAAATCTACGGTCAATATAATCAAATTAGCAGGAAACTCCGAACCAGAGAAATTAGGAACAATCAAGATGGCTCCGAACAAGCCGGCGGATAGATTAATCAACAAATCCGCTATTGCTTCCAGCCAGTCCGCGTCCGGCAATTTTCTTCTAAAATTCACCACAATAATGGTAACATAAAATTAAGATATGAAAACCAAATGGGCGATTTTAATATTAATTCTGGCAGGATTTGTTGCATACGGAAATACTCTTAGAAACGGTCTGTTTTGGGACGATGACGAGTTTATTACCAAAAACGTTTATATCCGGTCTTTCCGCTATCTGCCGCAGTGGTTCAGCCAACCGCTGACGGCCGGGGCCGGGGTGAATTCAAACTACTACCGGCCACTTTTACAATTGTCTTTTGCCATTGATTACAAATTATGGGCATTGTGGCCGGCGGGGTACCACTTGGAAAATCTGGGGTGGCACACATTCGCAGGAATTCTTTTATATATTTTTCTAAACGAATTGCTTCTCAAATTCAGTATTCGGTATTCCCTGCCCGCAGCGACTACGCCGCAGGCGTTGCAGGCGGGAGTATTCAGTATTGCGTCGCTAATCGCTTTCGCGACATCTTTGTTTTGGCTCGTCCATCCCGTTCACGTCGAAGCCGTGGCGTACGCCAATTCCCGCGGCGACTCGATGGCGACAGTGTTTATTTTACTGTCGCTGATTTTATGGATGAGAAAAAAGTACAAATGGAGTTCGATTAGTTTCATCGCCGCACTATTGTCAAAAGAGTTTGCAATCGTAACGCCGTGGCTGATAGCCCTGATAAGTTTCGTAAACTTAACAAATGGGAAGTTTACGAAACTTCCCACTTCGCGCACGCGAAGGAATCTCTTTATTATGTTCATCATCGCTTCTACTTACATCCTCCTCCGCCTCACCGTCCTCAACTTTCAAAATACTCTTAATTTCTACAGCGTTGATATGGCCAAAGTTGACCAAGACCAACCGATGGTGCGTTACGCCACTTCCCTGCCGGTGCGGCTGATGACATTCTTAAAAGTTTTGCCGATTTATGGAGGCATTTTGGTCTGGCCGAGTAACCTGCACATGGAAAGAACAGTTGATATTACAACAACATTATTGGACCAAACAACACTTTCTTCGTTGATTATAGTAACTATAATCGTGGCGACTTCCGCTTTCATCCTTTATCAAGGCCTGGCCCCGCCAGCTGGCGGGGCCAGGCCTTTGCTGATTATTCCTCTTGCCGTCGGATGGTTCTTCATCTCAATTCTCCCCATCTCCGGCCTAATCCCGATCTCTCAAATCCTAGCCGAACATTTTTTATATTTACCCAGCATCGGATTTTTTCTAATAGTTTCTTGGTTCATAATAACGATTATTTTCAAAATAATAAAAACAGAAAAATGGCAACGCATTTCATTGTTTTTTGTTTTCTGCTCATTGCTTTTTCCACTGATGTTCAAGACCATCCGCCAAAACCGCGTCTGGCGCGACCCGATTACTTTTTATGAATATACTCTCGCTCGCGCTAAACCCACCGCCAGAGTTTACAACAATCTGGCCATGGCCTACGCCGATGTCAAAAATAACGATAAGGCCATTGAAAACTATCAAAAATCAATCGCCCTCGGCGACGTCTATCCCAACCCGCATTACAATCTGGGAAATACGTTTGCGGAGCTGGGGAAATTAAATGAAGCGGAAAAAGAATATAAACGAGCGTTAGAAATTGATCCTAATTTCCACTACGCGAAGCTAAAATTGGGACAAATGTATATTGATCAAGGAAAAATTGAAGAGGCCAAAAGGCTGGTCTGCCCGGTCTTCCCCACCCAACTCCTATGTTTATAAATTTCGTTTATTGATACCCAAGCCTTCTTAATGTCTCGCGGTGATTAAAACCAATATTAACCGGTAGTTTTTTGAAGAATTTAATTTCTGCGGTGTCGCCAACAGGCTTGGAAGGCCAGGCCTTTTTAGAAAAGGCCTGGCCTTTTTGATCTTGTTTGATAGTGCATCGATATACTAAGTCGACGACGTGACCACGCGGATCTCCGGTTAGATCGTCAAATGCTCCGATCAACTTCACATTTTCAACTTTAAACCCTAATTCTTCGTTTGCGACACGCTGAACACAATCCATCAACGCTTCGCCTTTCAAAACAAAACTCCCCGGCAAATGCCAATATTCGGCAAACGGCGGTTTTTGGCGTTTAGTCAGCAAAATCTCTTTGCAAGGATGCGATCCTTCATATGAAGGATCGCATCCTTCAGTCACGCGCTCGACTAATAAATTAACCGCCGGCCTGGGAGCGTATTTGAAACTCTCGAGAAACTTATTATAGGGAAGTTTTCGCGGTTCCATCCTTAACATTCTTGACATTGCTAGAATATTAACATGTTCTGGATGTTTGGCATTATCAATCGGAGACTAGCAGAAATCTTTTTCGATAAGCGGCCGAAAGGCAGAATCGAATGTTTAGGTTTTTGTTTGGGATTTACCATGGACCGTGTCGCAGTGGTAGATGATTAATCGTCTTTGACTAAAATAATCTCCTGTCCGCTTCGCCGCTCAAGTACGATTAGCGGTTCTGCTTCGGATGGAAATAATTCTTTCCAGGAACCAATCTTGTCGTTTGCGTCCACCACCGGAGTCGATAACCGCAGATTAACTTTGGGATATGCCGCTTTCATAATGATCTCATCCTGTCGGGGATGATAAGATCCATCGGAAACTATCCTCCAACCATGATGATTCTCGCCTTTTAACCATTCCCCCGCCGGAGTACCTTTCAACTTTACGGCTAACTGGGAATCCGTTAAAGCGGTAAATTCTCCAATTGACGGATAACTGTCACTGTTGGCATTGATTTCTTTAGCAAACATAAATTCCGGCCCTAAAGTGTTGGGGTGGAAATAATGCCCTTCGTAGAGGACGGCCGCCAGTTGTACCAAATTACGAAAAATAGTTGGATTAGCCACTGTCAACTGGCCGTCAACTATCTTAAGATACGGCCGGATATCAACCTCCTGAAGATAAAACCATATGCCTTCTTTCAACCTTCCCAGATCCTCAAGATTGTCAAAGTCCAATAAACCCGCGCGTAATTGAACCATTCTTTCGGCAAACGAAAGCATGGCAACTTGAGTCAAAGGGTGCGTTTCCGGATCATATCTGGCGTCCGGCATCATTACCGACTGGACGGCCGCCCTGGCATCTTCAACTGTATAAGCCCAAAAATCCAAATCAAGCCGATCTTTATTGGGTCCGTGTGTGATGACTCCCGGTAATGTATTTTCCTGACGCCTGATGACGCGTTCGATAAAACCTTTAATTTCCGGATAGCTCAATTTAATACCAAATTTATCATCAACGAGCTTTAGCCACGAATTCCACCAAGGACTATTTCCATCTAAAAAATATTCCTTCATCACATCTGCCTCGCTAATTCCAAAAGTCGCTTTAGCGGCATCACCGAAAGCTGGGTGTGGGTCGTGGGTCAAACCGGCAATAAAAGCTAACAGTTGATCGCGCCGGGGCCAGCCGTTTTTTATGCCAAACTTTAACCCCTCCAGTCCAACCTGAAATGCGTGCTGGCCTCGTGACGGGACATTAATAAATGGCGCTTCGCGATTTAATCCCAGTCTGCCGATGCTAAACAAATGTTTGATGGGCGGGAAGGTTGATAAATCATATAGTGGTGATTCCGGAGACAGGGCTAATGGATCAATCCCGTCAATCAGGAGTTGACCGCGCGGTTCTTCGGCTTCGGTCAAAACGCCGCCAACTCCGACAATCTTTTTTCTTTTATCGCGATAAGATGAAAGCTTGGCGTCGCCCTCCGGAAAAATTCCCCAGCCTTCAAGTTTTTCCAACTCTTCCGGCGAAAAAAATCTCTCGATGGCTGACTTTTCTCCTCGTTGAATCGCTTCTTCAACTGACATGGATAAAGTATAGCAAGGTGCCTAAAAGTCCAAACCCAACACGGCTTTTTTCCCTTTTTCAAACGGATGTTTGACATTTTTCATTTCGGTCACCAGGTCGGCCAGATCAATCAATTTTTTCGGCGCGTTTCTGCCGGTCAGAATAATATGCGTTTCCCCCCGCTTAGAGATTAGGTTAATTAGGTCAATTAGATCAATTAAACCGTCATTGACAGCATTGAGGACCTCGTCGAGAACTAAAAGGAATCGTTTTTGGTTGTTAGGGCTAACAACTAATAACTCATTTTCTAGCAACTTTTTCGCCATTTTCATCGCTTCTTCCGCCGCTTTTTTATGTTCTATTTGAGTCGCATGGTCCGTCGGTAATTTATAAAATCCTTGCCCCATTGGATATATCTCAAAACTCCCAGTTTCCTTTCTTGTACTTTCTTGTACTTTCTTGTACTTTCTTGTACCTGATAATATTTCCGGCAATTTATGCTCTCCGATATTCCCCCGCCGCTCCTTATACCACTGCACCATTGCTACTCTTTTCCCCTGTCCCACCGCCCTCATCGCAACACCAAGAGCCGCGCTGGTCTTTCCCTTACCGTCCCCAGTAAAAACGTAAACCAATCCTGTGGCTCTATCGTCCATGCGTCTATCTTAACACTAGACTTATTTACTTTTTATCTTCTTCTCCGCATCCGCAAGTTGAACACATGTTAATCACCTCCCTCCAATTATCAATCCCACAATGTAGGCAGCCGCGGCCGCACTTCCGCCGATTAGTAACATTTCAAGACCTGACCTGAACCAGTTTTTACCTGTAACCCTGACCCTGGCCGAACCTACTAAAAACAAAGCCAAAGCCGTAGTGAATATGGCAGCGGAAAATTTATTACCCGGGAAATTAAAGAGGTATGGAATTAGCGGCAGAGATCCGGCCGCTACAAAGGCGATGAAGGTGGCAACCGCATGACTAACCGGAAAAGTTTTTTGGCCGGGGATAATCCCCAACTCCCAAACCATCATTTCATCCACCCAAACCCGCTTTCTGGAAGTAATAATCTTTTCCCATTCATGAATACTTTCTGCCGGAATTCCCCTCTTAACGGCTATTGCCCTAATTTCCTCCCGTTCTTTTTCCGGAATTTCCCCGATCTCCTTCTTCTCTATTTTAAGACTGTTTTTTTCGAAATCCAATCTGCTTTTGGCGCCAAGATAACTTCCCAAGGCCATAGCCAATCCGTCAGCCAGCATATTAGCCAACCCTAGGATAACCACCACCGATGGCCCCATTTTGGCTCCGGCCGCGCCGGCAGCTACCGCGAAAGTCGTCACCAATCCATCATTGGCAGAAAAGACCACGTCCCGGATATAATTTCCGCCTCTGGCTATCCGCGGTTCACCCTCGGAATTCCGTTTCAAATTAATCATAGGATTAATCTACCACATTTTTATTTAACGCATATTTAACGCATAATTAACGCAAGGGCTTGTTTAACAAGTACAAAAAGGCACAAAAATGTACAAGAAGGTACAAGAAGGAATTACGCCTGTTAATTAAATTCTTTTTTGTACTTTATTGTACTTTCTTTTACTTTCTTGTACTTATGGCTATAACGAGCATTTTGAGTATCCACAAGAGTAACAAGTGCTACACCCACTCTCGGAAGTCATTTCCACTCCGCATTCCGGACAGTGGCCGTCGGATAAATCGTCGGTAATTTGTTGTCTTTCAACCCGATACGCCCGTTGAGACAAGGGAGTAATTTTCATTTGAGACTGCATCAGGCGATTAGCAGAATGTTGAATGTTGAATGTTGAATGTTGAATGATATTCGGTTTTTCATTCGTCATTTTTAATTCATCATTCGTCATTTTTAACACCTGTCCCTCTCTGCTCCCGTCTCTATACACCGTAATTCCCTTACACCCCAACTCCCACGCCAGCATATAGGCTTTTTTAATATCGGAAATGGTGGCGTTACCGGGGAAGTTGATAGTTTTAGACACGGCGTTGTCGGTATATTTTTGAAACGCTGCCTGCATCCGAACATGCCAGTCAGGGGAGATTTGATGGGCGGTTTTGAAAATATTCTCAAGAGACGATGGGTGATAGAAGATGGAAGATGGGGGTTGATGATAGAAAATAGATGATAGATTGCTTTTATCCATCTTCAATTTTCTATCTTCTACCACTACCTTCGATTCTCTATCATCTACCGTCGTATGAAAATTCTTGGTGAGCGACTTCTTCGCTTCTTCATAATATTTATTCACATATTTCAACCCCTTTTTCTCCACCACATTTTTTGTATATTCCAGCGCAAAATACGGCTCGATTCCCGATGAGCAGTCGGCGATCATGGAGATAGTGCCGGTGGGAGCAATGGTAGTGACGGCGACATTCCTAACTTTCCGGATTTTTCCAAACGGATTATTTTTAGAATTGAAATATGAATCGCGCCAAAGAGGAAATTCCGTCTTTTCTTTGGCTAATCGTTCGCTTTCATCCCAGCTAATATCTTGGATAAATTTCATGATCAATTCAGCTAATTTAATCCCCTCATCGCTGTCATACCTTACGCCTAATTTTACAAGCATATCCGCCCAACCCATAACTCCAAGACCGATCCGTCTTAACCTATGAGCCATATCGGAAATTTGCGGAATAGGATAGGTTGAGGCGTCAATCCCGTCATCTAAAAACCGCACCGCGATTCTTGTTACTTCCTCCAGTCTTCCCCAATTGACATTTGCCTGAAAACTTTTAACTTTCAACTGTAACTTTGAACTTTGCACTTTAAACTTTGAGCTTTCTTCCCACCACGGCTTAATCACAAATTTAGCCAGATTGATGCTCCCAAGGTTACAAACATCAAACGGATGCAACGGTTGCTCTCCGCAATTATGGATATATAGTCCATTTGCTAACATTGAACTTGTTACCGGCTCGGTTAAATCAAAAACTTCGATTTCACCGCCATCTTTAACCAACAAAACTTCATCAGAAAAATCTTGCTGATAATATTTTTGGTCTTTGGCTTCATCTAATTTTTTTTGCTTTGAAGAAATAATGAAGCCGATTTCTGTCCTGAATTTTTCTCTGAAATTCCCAAAAACTCCCAATTCAAACAGCCTACCATCTGTTTGATAAGTGACTTTATCCCCATTTTTCTTAGTATAAGCAAACATTCCGCTTCTTGGCTTTCTACTGCGGTTATAGATACTCGACTTAATCCCAAACTGTAATAACAACAGCTGAACATCTTCCAGAAGTTTTTGGCTCTTGGAGGTAAGACATGCCCAATAGCTTTTACTGCCGTCGTTTCTGGTCCTGACGGTTCCATCGGCGCTAAATAGCCCTTGAAGGAATCCGGTTACAGCTTCTTTCGGAGCGGTAAATATAGATTCCGGCACCCGTTTCTGTTCAGCCTTTACCGCCAATACCCCAGTTTCTATAAACCAATTACAAAAGGATTTGCTATGAAACGATAAATGTTTAACTTGCCTTTCGCGCTGAACAGTTTTTATGTCTTTCCGGTACCAATTTTGCAGTATTGGTTCAATAATATCGTAAGCTTTTTGGCTGTCCCAGCCAAAAGTGAAGCCAACACGGCAATTTTTATCTCCGGTTCGCAGCCAACCGTCGCCAACTAGCCAGCCCAACACTAACCCTAAATTTTTATCCCATTTAGTCGGCAAGTTATATCTATTCTTTGTAGTTACTGGTAAACAAAAGTTATTAGAAAAGTTTCCGGTCGATTGTTGAATATAAATTTTATCTTGGCCGATGACAAGCTTCCCGGCTTCAACCCAACCCCGCTGAGTCATTACTTGATGGTCAGGAGTGCAAACCAACGAGTATCCGGCCTTAGTAATGATCTTAACCGTCTTTTTTCTTCCAGAAGATACCGCCCTGACAATTTCTTGAAGTTCATTCTGCCCTGTCCGCTTGTCAACAACAATTTTTAGCCGCCCGACGGGAAACTTTTGGACGATATCTTTAATGGCAATCAGGCCTTTCTCTGTAGCAATTCTAGTATCTCCAGATATACACACATTCGTTGATTCAATCGGTCCCAGAGATTTTAAAACCGGATTGAACCGGTTAACGGCATCCAGATAAATCATTCCCGGATCGCCGGTTAAATGAGCCAAACTGACTATTTCATTCCACAATCCCCTGGCCGGAATTTTCTGGACCGCGGATTTATCGCGGGGATTAACCAACTCCCAGTCCTTTTCTTCTTTTACGGCTTTCATAAACCGGTCGAAAACTCCGACACTGATGTTAAAATTACTGATTTCCCCATCAACTGACTTGACTCTGATAAACTCAAAAATATCGGGGTGATCGACATTTAGTATTCCCATGTTCGCCCCCCGGTGAACTCCGCCCTGCATCACGATTTGGGTTTCGGCGTCGAAGGCTTTCATAAAATTAATCGGACCGGAAGACAGGCCTCCGGAGCGGACTATGTCGCCACGGGGACGCAAATGAGAAAAGTTGAAACCTGTTCCGCCGCCCATTTGATGGATCAGCGCCGCCCATTTGACGGCATCAAAAATTTTTTCGATAGAATCTTCCACCGGCAAGACAAAACAGTTGGCTAAAGACCCGTTCTGCTTATTTCCCGCTCCGCGGAAATAACACCCGGCCGGAACGAATTCAAAGCTCGTCATAATTTCAAGATACCTATCTCTCCAGAATTTTTTTCCAGGTTTGACGCTTTGTTTATTTTTTTGTTCGTTTGTTAGTTTGTTAGTTTGTTCGTTTTCAATGCTTGCGACTGCATCGGCGACTCTCTCCATCGCCCGTTTCGGCGTCTCAACCACATTCCCTTCTTTATCTTTCCACAAATATCGCTTGGCCATGGTGGCGTAAGCATTTTCCGTCATCCCCAGCATGGAAGGATCGCATCCTTCTAATCCTAAAGGATGCGATCCTTCAGATCGAGTCGCCGCTCGCCGATTGCGATACAAAATATAAGCCTTAGCCGCCACCTGGATCCCGGCGGCCAGCAACACCTGTTCCACCACATCTTGAATTTCTTCAACCTTCCATCGATGAGAACCGTTTGAATTAATTAGCGTGTCTTCAACAATTTCGGCCAACCTCTCCGCTTCCTTCCACCCTGAAGAAGTTTTATCTAACTGTTTTTCTGAAACCGTTGTACGAAACTTCCCATTTACCCGCCCAACGGCATACAGCGCTTTCCAGATTGCAACAGAAATCTTTTCCCGATCAAACTTCTGTTCCCGCCCGTCGCGCTTGAGAATGGTAGATATCATCATAATTTATAAAGTACAAAAAGGTACAATAATGTACAAGAAGGTACAAGAAGGAAATAACGCGTGTTAATTAAATTCTTTTTTGTACTTTATTGTACTTTCTTTTACCTTCTTGTACTTCTGCCTATACTGAGCATTTGCTCCAACCACAGCTATGACAAGTGACACAACCGTTTTCGGCGATGATTGCGGCTCCACATTCGGGACAAATATCTTTAATCCCCATTCCGGGCCTCCCTGCTTCCGCATGAGGATGATTCGCAAGATTTAATACCTGATCTTTCTTGCTCCCATCTCTATATATAGTTATCCCTTTACACCCTAACTTCCATGCCAGCATATAGGCTTTTTCCACGTCATTCGGAGTAGCGTCGTGGGGAAAATTAATGGTTTTAGAAATTGAATTATCAAAATGTTTTTGCCACGCAGCTTGAATCTTAACGTGCCAATCCGGAGAAATTTGGTGAGTTGTCACAAATACTTTATAGAACCAGTCAGGGAGCCCCTGCACTGCGGATAAACCCTGATCAGCAACGGTTTCGACAATCTCCTGTAAATTTTTTAGATCTTGAGATTTAGTTTTGAGTTTTGAGCTTTGAGTTTTGAGATATTTTTCGAGCTCCTGCTCGAAAATTGGGTCCACCATATACAATTCTTTTGTCGACTTATTCCTCTTATCATCTTCAAAGAATGTCCTCCTCTTGGTGACTAAAGAAAAAATCGGCTCTATTCCTGAAGTTGTATCGGCCAACATTGATATTGTTCCGGTCGGAGCGATCATGGTTGTAGCGCAATTCCTCATCGGTTGTTTACCGACGTAAATACTCCTGTCCCAATTGGGAAAATTACCCCTGCTTGCCGCCAATTTTCCCGACTCATTTTCCGCGGTAGTCCGGATGAATTTTGCTAACTTTTCCGATAATTCCACCGCCTGATCGGAATTATATTGAATCCCGAGTTTAATCAGCATATGGGAGAATCCCATTACGCCCAAACCGATACGGCGGTTACCGTTCTTGACCATTTGCTCAATTTCCGGAAGAGCGTAAGTATTGACCTCGATCATGTCATCGAGAAACCGAACCCCGAGTCTGATCGATTTCTCCAGATCTTCCCAATCGATAATAAATGTTGAATGTTGAATGTTGAATGTTGAATGAGCCTTTTCATTCTTCATTCGTAATTCGTCATTCGTCATTCTTTTGAGGTGGTTTTGTAAACAAATACTGGTCAAATTACACGACTCATACGGTAAAAGCCCGATTTCGCCGCAATTTGAAACCACAATTCCATTGGCGATAAATGAATGAGTAATCGGTTCAGTTAAATCATATACCCGCTCTTCTCCTGCCGGCTTAACAGAAACGACTTTATCCACCGGTTGCGCATGGTAATATTCCTTTGTCCGAAGGAGTGAAATTTTTTCCTGATGAAGGTCTGCTAAAAATCCAATCTGATCAAGAAACCTGAGGGCGGCGTTTTTAGAGATTTCCAATTCCCATAATTTTCCGTCTGAGCCATAACGTTTTATCTCTCCTTTTTTATTTATGTACCTAGGAAACAAGTTCTGGCGGGGTGGTCTGGAACGATCGTAGACACGACTAATGATGCCCAAGTTCAGCAAGAGACGCTGGACGTCAAAGAGAAGTTGCGGAGATTTAGACGTAAGACGAATATAGGCGGACTTGCGTGGAACAAATCCTATGGTTCCATCGGCGCTGAATAGCCCCTGAAGAAACCCAATGACGGCTGAAAGCGGAGCGCTAAATACCGGGAGAGGAACAGTTTTCCCCGATGATCTTTGTTGAGAAATTCCAAGCTCGTCAATAAACCATTGAGCATATTTTTTGCTGTGTTTCCAAATTTGAATCGTACGCGGATTGGGTTGACGGGTAACAACTTTTGTTACATGCTCTTCTAAAATAGACTTTATATATTTTGCTATACGCCGGCGTTTTAATCCAAACGTGATACAAATATATCCACCGTGGCGCGGATCATTACGGACAAAACCATCCCCGACAATATAACCGACAAGTTGACCAAGTTTTTGATCCCAAACTGTATCTTTTTTACGGAATTGTCCGGCAGCGGATTGAATCAATACCAAGTCTCCTTTTATCAACTCTTTAAGCTTTTTCCATCCCTGCGTCGTCAAAATTTTATGGTCAGCGGTGGCTTTAAGCCGCAACCCTGATTTCGTAACCAATTCAAACACTTCTTTTTCCCCTTGATCGTAAAATGCATCTGAATGATGAAGGCGCGTTCCGGTCCCGGTAATGACGCGATTATCAGTCATTAACCCAATCCTGCCAGAATCACGGCATTCCCGATACAACCCGTCAAATCGCACAAGTCCTTTTTCAGTAGAAATGAGCGCGTCGCCGGTAATACAAGGATTTGTTGATTCTATCCGCCCGATTGCCGGAGTCGGATTATCCCGGTTAAAAGTATCTAAAAACATTAAGCCCGGATCTCCTGTGGCACAGGCGTGTTCAACGATCATCCTAAAAAGTTTTTTTGCCTTAACCCGGCGGACGACTTCTTTGGTCCGCGGATTGATTAAATTCCACATTTTGTCATTCTTAACCGCATTCATAAAATCATCTGTAACGCCAACGCTGATATTAAAATTTTTGACCGTTCCGTCTTCATCTTTAAGGCGGATAAAATCTTCAATGTCAGGGTGATCGGCGTTGAGAATCCCGATATTAGCGCCTTGGCGTTTAGATCCCTGTAAAATTTTAGACAACGCCGCTGAATAGGCCGCCAAAAAATCCACCGGCCCTGAAGAGGCTCCCGGAACATTCCGGACTTTATCGCCGTGTGGCCGGATATTAGAGAAATTAAAGCCTGTCCCACCGTTATTTTTATGGACCACCGCCGCCTGGCCTAAAGTTTTAAAAATGGAATCAATGTCATCTTCCACCGGCAATACAAAACAGCTTGACAACTGGCCTGTTCCGCCGGGATTGCCAGCTTCAAACATGGCCTTGCCGCCGCAAACAAATTTAAAATTAATCATCCGCTCGTAAAACTTCTCTGCAATTTCTTTGACGATACCGTTTGTCGCCCAGTTGATTTCGGCTTTGGCGATGTGATGGGCTACCCGCCAAAACATCTGTCCCGGAGTTTCGATGATTTTGCCATCCATGTCAGTCCGCAAGTAACGCTTTTCGGAAATCTTTATGGCAGTTGGCGATAGATATGGTTCAATGATAGTCATAGAATTAAAGTACAAGAAAGTACAACAAGGTACAAGAAGGTACAAAAAGGATTAATGCCGCGCTTCTTTATTGTACTTTTTTGTACTTTCTTTTACTTTTTTGTACTTAAACCGTACACTTGCTCCATCCGCATTCCTGGCAGGTGGCGCAACCGTCCATCAAGGTTAATTCTCCCCGGCATTCGGGACAGACTTCCGCCCCAGAATGTTGAATGTTGAATGTTGAATGTTGAATGAACTTGCTGCCGACGTTTAAGACCTGCTCTCCCCGGCAGCCATCACGGTAAACCGTAATTCCCTTGCATCCGGTTTCAAAAGCTAACAGATAAGCATTTTTAATATCGTTAACCGTAGCCGAATTCGGTAAATTTATGGTCTTTGATACTGCTGCATCCGTATATTTCTGCCAGGCAGCCTGCATTTTAATATGCCACTGATAGGGAATTTCCATGGAGACGCGGAACACATCTTTCAATGTCTGGGGAATTTCTTTAATATTTTGACAGCTGCCGGATTGTGAAATTCTATTAAGGACAATCCTTTCTGTACCGAAAGGACTGTCCTTTACAGCTTTTTCGAAATCGGCGTTTATCTCCACCAAACTCGTCTTCCCCAAGTCCAAAATATTTTCCCTCCTGTATGCCAACGCGAACAGCGGCTCAATCCCCGATGAACAGCCGGCGATTATAGAAATTGTTCCCGTTGGGGCGACAGTATTAACAGTTGAATTGCGCATAGTTTTAAATCCTTTTTTCTTCCAAATAGAATCGCCAAAAGCCGGAAATGATCCGCGCTTTTTGCCCAACTTTACCGATTCATCACGGGCAGTCTCCTGAATAAATTTAGCTGTTTTTTCCGCCAATTCAAGCGCTTCTTCCGAATCATATCTGATCCCAAGCTTAATCAGCATATCAGCCCAGCCCATCACTCCTAAGCCGATTTTTCTGGTAGTTTTAGCCATTTTTTGAAGTTCTAGAATCGGATATTCACAAAGATCGATCACATTGTCCTGAAAATGCACTCCAAGCCTTACCACTTCCTCCAGCCTTTTCCAGTCGATAAAATGTTGAATGTTGAATGTTGAATGTTGAATGGTATTCGTCATTCGTAATTCGTCATTCGTCATTTCCTTCACAAACCTTCCCAAATTTATATTCCCCAAATTACAGGATTCATACGGCAATAATGGCTGTTCTCCACAGTTATGGACAACAAACCCGTTAGCAATAAAACTTTTAGTAGCCGGTTGAGACAAATCATAAACATCGGCTTGGCCTGCGGGAACAATGGTGTCTATGCTATCCATAAACGGTTTTTCGTATGCTCCGTCCACCATCTGGGATAAAAATTCTTCTCCCAATTGCTGCTTAACCGGATCGGCAAATCCGACTTGGGATAAAAATCGATTTCGGTGTTGAGCGCCGATAATTAATTCATATTGAGGTTGAGTCCAATATTTTTTAGGCAAACCATGAGAATCCGGCATCATTCGCCATTGAGCTTCCCGGCGCAGAAAAATCTTACCCATTATTCCTAAATTGAGAAGCAAAAGTTGGACATCCTGAAGAAGTAATTTAGAATTGCTGGCTAAGCGGACTGAACTGTATTGTCTTTTTCTATCCCATTGAAAAGTGCCGTCGGCGCCAAATAATCCTCGTAAGAATCCCATAACTCCTTCGCGAGGAGCGGACCAGGCTGATTCGGGAACACGTTTTATGCCGGCTCTGACAGGTTTAACTCCCAGACCAAAGAAAAACCGATAGGCCGATCCTGAAAATGTCAATTGGATAACTCGATCACGGCGAGATTCACAGCCGCCGAACCATTCTTTTAATCTTCCGCCAATAATTACGGTTGCTTCTCTGGCTTTGTAACCGAAAACCACGCTGGCTCTATTTTTAGTTTTTGTCAACCAGCCGTCGCCAACCATCCAGCCAAGAACTTCTCCAACTTCTTTACTCCATTTTTGAGGAATATTTCCCGAAGCAGTCGTTCTGGCAGCAGTAAGTTGTTTTTGGTTATTATCAGTAACGGTTAAAACTGATGACAACTCTTCCATCTGCCAATGATTCGGAAGTAATTCTTCAGGGCTAAAAATTCCCTCGCCTGATTGAATCAATAACCTGTCTCCGGTCTTTAACTCTCTTAACTCAACATATCCGTTAGGGGTCAGAAAACGATGGTCCGGGGTTGCCGTTACTGAAAACCCGTACTTTGTAGTTAACGTCATTACCGGCACCTGTATTCCTGTCCTGCGGATCGCGGTGGCGGGCATCATTTTTAAACCATTTAACCCTGTTGGAATTCCGTCTGCGGTTAACTTACTGCGTTCGTCAACAGCTACTTCCGTTTCGCTGCCGATTTTCTCTAAATCTTCCATTCTCAATATCCCAAAAGGAGTAGTTATTCTGGTAGAGCCAATAAAACACGGATTTGTAGTTTCGTATTTCCCTAATTTAGGTATCGGACATTCCTTGTTCATCTTGTCCAAAAACACCATTCCCGGATCGCCGACTTTCCATGCGTATTCAGCAATCGATTGCCAAAGATCCATCACATTGACATCTTTTTCCGTTAGCCCGTCGTTGGGATGAAACAAATGAATCTTGCCTTTTCCGGCTTTAACTTTTTTCATAAACTCATCGGTTGAACCGACGCTGATATTGAAATGATATAAAGACGACGGATCTTCTTTGGCTTTAATAAACTCCTCAATATCAGGATGATCAATTTTTAAAACCCCCATCAGGGCCGGCCGCCGGGCCGAGCCCTCGGAGATAGTGGTAGCGGAAAAATTGAACAGGCGCAAAAAAGACACCACTCCGGAACTGATGCCGCCGGTCGACTCAACTACAGAACCTCTGGGCCTTAAATTGGTAAGGGGAATCCCGATCCCTCCGCCTGTTCTTAAAATTAAGGCCGCATTGCGTAATTGATCATAAATATCTTCCAATGAATCGGATAAAGGCAAAACATAGCAAGCCGAAAATTGCTTATGTTTGCGGCCGGCATTTAACAACACCGAACCGGAAAGATATTCCAAGTTGGACATTATTTTATAAAAATCATCCTCTGATTTCTTTATTCCGACAGGAGAAACGCCGTAATTCTTATCAGCCGAAGCAATAAGCTTGGCCGTCCGGCGAAACATTTGCTGCGGAGTTTCTTTAGGCAATAGATACCCCCGTTTCTTTAAAACCACTATAGCGTTCTCGGATAAATTAGACATAATCGTAACTTCCTGTCCGGCCCAATAACTAATAACCGACAACTAATAACTGCTCCGCCCCGACGTTATATCGGGGCGGGCATTGACCTCACCGGTATTCAGACTTTAAAAAATCATTGTCCAACCGTCAACTGCCAATATATATATCGGAGGGTATCACCACTAACTACCGAAGCCGATTCCTTCAAAAACTGCTGATAATAAAAAAATCTATATATTAAATTGAACAATTAAACCGAAACTGTGCTGTTATATCAATAATTTCAATTAGCACGGGCGGATCTGACGGCAGCCCGGGCAGGATTCTCCAATGGCGCAGGAGACAATTTTATCGCAATTCGGGCAATGAACGCGATGGCTTTCTATTCCTAAAACCGGAACAGCCGAAAAAGTTTCCCCTCCGAATCCCGCCGGCATCAGTCCTCCGATACAACCAGTGGCCGCGGTCATAAAGGCGGCCAGAAAATTTTCTGCCGGAATCTGTCTAAACTTCTCTACGGCAAAATTTAATTTACTTTCTTTACCAATTAGGTCCAAAACCGATTCAATAAAACCAAACACCGTTTGGGCCATTCCAATTTGCATCTTCTCGACTTCTCCTTCCGCCCGGCGGACTATACCGGCAATTTTTTCGCCACCCTCTTTTACAACCTGCCGGATAGCTTGCCATATTTCCGCCGAACCGGTGCCGTATAATTTACCAATTGGCACGCCCTCAATATTCCTGTTAGGCCTCAAAGTTTCTTTGCATGCGACTATCAAGTCGTTGTGTTTGGCTGAAAACACCATTCCAGACAACGATCTGGGGTTAAGTTCTGCCGGTACTCTCAATTCTGTTAAATGGCCGATCAAACTCTTTATCTCGACAATCGAAAAATCGCTCATATACGAAGAAACGGACAGCTTACGGTTATTGTTTTTGTCACGCCCGATTGTGCCAAGATTTAAATAAGCGTGACGGCTAAAACCCTCTTTTGGACTGGCCCATAAAACAAATTTTCCGTCAGGATTATTTTTTTCGTCTGCTAAGACTGCGGCCAGTTTGTTTAAGACTAAATAAGCGCCGGACCCCCGCTCCAGCTCACTCTTATCAATTCTGGATCTGGCATCAATAAAATTTCCATTATTAAGATCTTCGCTGGCAACAAGTTGTCCTCCGGTTAAATGATAGGAAAAACGATCAGGCGCGTACTGCAGACGGGTTAAAAGATCTCGGGGAAATTGAGGCAGGAGATGTTTAACTACTTCGGGCCCCTGCTCACGGATAAAATATCCCAAGTCTGCCATCAAACTTCTAACATCAAATTCACTTTCTAAAGATTGATAGCGCCGGAGATCTAAAGCTTCACCTAATATTTTTGCCATAAGTTTTGCCTCTCGCTCGGAGGCCGTTTAAACTTTTTTTGGTTTCAGGAGCAAGTTCCCGGCTATACGGTTGCGGCACAGTCCCTGAATTACACAGGGTTCCTTTGCGTTTGGACCCTGATTTTGGCAATTTTGTCAAAATCAGCTGGTACAAACCATCCCGCTAAGCGGGAATTTCCTAAAACCTTAAATTGTCAACTTAATTGGTTTACCACAGCTGAAGATTTTTTACAAGAGGAATTTGCTGCCTTTGCCGAAGTTTTATTTTTTAACAGCCTTAATGACTAGCCTAGTATTTGGATACTGCATATATCTTTTATACTCGTCCGGATCAATTTTTTCCGCCTCTTTAGGAAGATTTAAATCTTCAAGTGCCTGAATCTTAAATCCTGCTTCTTCTGTTGCTTTAACAAAATCATCTTTCGTCCTGTAGTAATTCGGGCCTTCCCCTCCCCATGGAAATTTTACGGTAAATACACCTGGCTCTTCCAGACCGCTATTTATTTTCATTTTGTCAGGATGGGTAGTGATACAGAAAAGAGTTCCGTCTGGTTTTAAAGCTTTTGCAGTATTTTCCATTGTTTTTACCAACTTGTCCGGACTAAGAAATTCGAGAACCATATTCGAAAATACTAGATCAAATTCTCCTTCTGGCAACTTGACCTCTGATACATCTCCAACAATAAATTTCGCCTTTGGAAATCTTTCACTGGCGATCTTAACCTGATTTTCGCTCATTTCTATTCCGGTAAAACTACTTTCAGAGATCCCGCCTTTCTCGATCAGATAACCTTCGACTCTGGCGGCAGCAGAGCCTAAATCTCCAATCTTTAAATCTTTTTTGCCGTAAAATTCTTTACCTAAATGACGATCGTAAGCCGATTTGCCTATAGTCTTCCACCAAACCAGCTCTTCTGCCTGTTTGGCAAACTCCGGCTGCTTATTGTAAAGATCTCCCATGTCTCCCATCTGCCCATTTTGTTCTTTTCCTGGTTTTGACATATTCTTCATTTCCTTTTTAATATATTGGCTTTCACTTGTAGAGTCTTCAGCATAATATCAATTCATTTTTATTTGTCAAGCCCCCGATTAGGCCAGTTTGATAAACTACCCTCTATGAATAAATTTCCAAAAAGAATCGATGTTAATCCTACGGCAAAATGCAATCTGCGCTGCACGTTTTGCTGGGGACCGGAACATAATATCCCTGACGGGATAGATACGCAAGGATGGGAAAAAATTATTGGGTTCTTTGCCGCCAATGGAACCAAGGAAATTGTATTTACCGGTGGAGAACCATTAATAAGATCGGATCTGGCTCAACTATTACATTTCGCCAAAGAACAGGGACTACGTGTTACTCTTTCAACCAACACCATACTTCTTAACGAAAAAAGGGCAATGGAGCTATTACCCTATGTTGATGAAATTGGCGTTCCTGTTGACGGATCTAATCCTCAAAAAAATGGTTTAATGAGGACTTCCTTGATCCCTAATTTGGGAGACAAACATTTCTTAAACGCCATGGAAGCGCTACGACTCGTCAGACACCTAAATCCTTTGATTGAAATTACAATCCGCACCGTCGTAAGTAAAGTTAATAAGGACGATATTTTAGCCATCGGAAAATTGCTTAACCTCCAAAAAGAAAACTGGGACAGATGGAAACTTTATCAATTTACCCCGGTCTCAATTGGAGAAAAAAATCAAGACTTACATAATATCAGCACTTCAGAGTTTAAAAAAATTGGCAGGCAGGTGCTCAAAACTTGGCCCAATTCTTCCATTCAGATTTACGCTATGGATGATAGAATTGGCAAATATTTTTTCTTAGGACCCGAAGGAAACGTTTTTGGCGTTGGGAAAGACGGAATGTATAAAAAGTTGGGCTTATTCCAAGAAATGAGTAAGAACGAATTAATCAAAGCAATAAACTCTTTGATTGATCATTAATATTATGACTCCAGAAAAAGCAGGAATTGATATGAAGGAAGGCGCAGACATCAGAACTGCCGTTGATCTGTTCATATTAAATAACGATAAGGAAGTGCTTTTAGGCCAAAGAACTGCCACAACAGGATATGCGTCCTGGGCTTTTCCAGGAGGACATCAAAAAACGGGCGAAACTATTTTGGAATGTGCTAAAAGAGAACAGCTTGAAGAACTGGGAAACAAAGCGCAGATTGTCCTGACTAACTCTATCGTGGCCGTAAGAGAAAACAGGCTCCCTCCGGCATTCGTTCCGCACTTGACTGTTATCATTCTTGCTTTATATAAAGGAGGAGAGTTAGAGTTGCCGGAAGGAGAAAAAAATAAAGAGTGGAGGTGGTTTCCCTTAGACGGTCTCCCGGACAATGTTTTCTCTAAAGCAGATGAGGTCGTGGCAAATTACAAAAAGAGCCAAGCGCTCGTGGTTACTGACTTTCATTAATCTCTTTTCCTTGAAACAGAACGGTCTTCTTCTTTCTGCTTGACAATCAGTTATTTATGTAATAACATCGTTATTACGATGCAAACTCAAATAATCTTTCAAGCAGGAAATAGTGATGTTGTCGCTATCCCAAAAAATTTTGGTTTTAAAAGGGGGGAGAAGGTTTTGGTGGAAAAAACTTCCGATGGTGAAGATATTATTACTATCAAAAAAGTTTCCGCGAGGAAACAAAATGAATCCGCATCCTCCACGGAATTTAAAAAATGGCTAAATAATGTTTTGGAAGAAGATGCGGAAATTCTCGACGAGCTGGCAGACCGTTAGTATCGACCAAGTTTACGAAATCCATAAAAACATTGTAAATAGGGCTAGAACTGTGGCTTCCGTGCGCGATTTTGCCCTGCTGCATTCAGCGGTTGAACGGCCAAAAGCTACCTATGCGGGCCGGGATTTATATCCGACAGTTTTTCTAAAGGCCGCCGCTCTTCTTCAATCCTTATGTCTCAATCATGCATTTACAGACGCCAACAAGAGAACTGCTTGGATTAGCGCTAAACGCTTTCTGAAAGTTAACAATTACCATTTGAGATCAACCCGCATGGAAGCTGCTGATTTTATGGTTTACGTGGATAATAAAAAACCGGGGCTAAGAAAAATCGCCTCCTGGCTCAAATCACACTCCCGTTCGCTATAGTTTCTGGTTCGGCGGACACATGTCAGACGTTTCCGGTATCAGGCATCGGGGCGTAGCATCCAAACACGCCGGTCTGGGTTTGCACGTCGAAAACTTAAACGTGGAGAGGATTTGGTCAAAGGTATTCAAAAAATTATCCGTACTATTTATTCTTGAAAACACAACAATTTTTTCACCGTCTAGTGAAGACACAAAGTATTCTCTGTGAACTGTTTCGTTATCAATAAAAGCGGCTGCTTGTCCACCCAGGGATGTCTCAGTAATAGTACTACTCTTTATTCCCCGAGGACTATTTTTGGCTGTTTCAACTTCTTTGTTCAAGTAATCAAGCAGAGAAACACTTACTAACTTAGATACTAAATAAACTGAAAAACCATCATAAGGTGCGTCTGTCCCCCAATGTATCGTGGAATTATCTCCAAGGTTAATAATAGATTGTGGATTTCCTGTCCATGGTCCAGAAACTCCTCCTTGGTCTTTTAGATCCGTCAAACTAGATGGGTACTTAAACATAAATCCATTACCGCTATATGTTTTCCAGTTGGCGGTGGGGTCGGCAGTTTCAGTCGGAGTTGCAGTGGGAGAAAAAATCGGAGAGGAAACGACGGGTTGAGCAAGCAATTGATTTTGTTTAGATGAGTATTTCCCCACCACCAAGCCAATCGCAATGCCGACTGCCAGAATTGCAATCCCAACCACAATCCAGAGGACAAAATTAGACCTTGGCTTTTGAGAAGATAAGATTGCTTCTGGCGTTTG
>Ga0209514_10000650_pt1 | contig 68724 bp, 66 predicted proteins | sample Subgrocontami58m_FD_187452 | JGI IMG/M metagenome (GOLD analysis project Ga0209514, IMG submission 187452) | Subsurface groundwater microbial communities from S. Glens Falls, New York, USA - GMW37 contaminated, 5.8 m (SPAdes) (version 3) | ecosystem: Environmental > Aquatic > Deep subsurface >... | reverse complement strand
TTCGCAAACTGCTGGTGCGCTATGAGAAACTTGAGCGTAGCTTCCTCGCGCTCAACCATCTCGCAGCTGGCATCATCGCGTTCCGAAAAGTGCATCTCACGATAAACATTATTTACGGATAACTTCTTAGAGTGCGATTCCGAGATAAAGGAGCGGAACAAATGAACCGTACCCTGTTGGTGGCGCTGCTTGCGGCGGCGAACATCCCGAGTGCCGGCGCGCAAGGCAATTACCAGCCGTTAATGCGCGGCCAGGTGGCGCGAATTTCGTCGGACTCGCCGCGCACGACCTGATAGGCGGAATGCTGGGCGCCGGTGGCGCAGGCATGGTTTGGGAGGATGCGTACCAGCGTGCCGATGGGCAGATCGGGCAAAGGCTCGCGTGCACCCGGACGCAAGGCCAGGATGCCGTGCTCCTGGTTGGCATCGGCCATGATCAGGTTCGAGTAGGGCTTGCCGCGCGCGTCGCACACGATGCCGTAACCCTGATCGATCTTCTGCTTCGCGCTGCCGCGGTCGCGCGACATCGCCATCCAGCCCGCATCGACGATGATCCAGCCCTTGTCGCGCTGGTGGCCGATGACGCTGCCGAGCACCGAGACCGCGATGTCGTCCACGGCGCACACATTCAGTCCCGCCATCACCAGGTCAAAAAACACGAATACGCCGGCGCGCACCTCGGTGACTCCGCTGAGGTCTTCAGCGCAGGTGGCCGTGGGTGTGGAGCCGACGCTCACCACCGGACAGGGCAGGCCCGCGGCGCGCAGCGCCCTGGCCGAATGCACGACCGCATCGCGCTCCTGCACCGCCATGGCGCGTATGCCTTCCACCGTGTCCTGGTTGTAGGAGGCGCCGGCGTGGGTCATGACGCCGCGCAACTCGCACTCGCTTTCAGCCAGGATTCGTCCGATTGCCGACAACAGGGGATCTGCGGGAACGATGCCCGAGCGGTGCCCGTCGCAGTCTATTTCGATCAGCACCGGGATGCGGTCCTTCGCGCTGCGCGCATGCGCCGCAACAGACCGGGCCGCCTCGACATTGTCCAGGATGACCGATAGCTGCGCCCCGCGCGACCGCAGTTGGGTGACATGGTCAAGCTTGTTCGGCGTCAGGCCGACTGCATAGAGAATATCGCGCACGCCGTGGCTGAAAAAGTACTCGGCTTCCTTCAGGGTGGAAACCGTTATCGGGTCTTCGGGTGAGCGCAATACCCGCCACGCCGCATCTATCGACTTAGCCGTCTTGACGTGCAGACGCAGGCGCACGCCAAGCTTGTCCAGATGCCCTCGCATGCGTGCGACGTTGCGCTCAAGTTTTGCCTCGTCGAGTACGAGACAGGGAGTTTCAAGTAGGCCCAGTTTCATCATCTGCATCAGTCCAAATACACCCGGAGAATGGCACGAACGCGCGCTTAGGCGGCCGCTTCTTCTTCACATCGCAGAAAAAAGATGCGCGCTCTTCAGCTCTATGTCAATAGGACGAAAGTCGCATAGGAGAAAAGTCGCATGACAACAGAGCTTTCGGCGGCCGCTCGCAATGACGGTGGCGACATGAAATATCCCGGAGGTTATTATCCTTCTCAGCGCGGTTGAGCAAACCATGGCTTGCGCGTAGTCTTCATGTGCTACGCCCTACGCTTAAGGGCTCTACGCGGCATGATCTGGGGCGCCGACGACTTCGTCGGCACTCTCGCCATTTTCGATCTTGAGACACGTCAATATGACCCAGCGCGTAGATTTGCAGTCTGAACCCCTCGGATTTCACGATGCATTCAAGGACGTCATCTCATGGGACGACGATATAGCCAGGCAATGGGTCGATGCTCTGAACCTTCGCGCAATCTCACAGGATCAGATTAAGCTGCGGGCGCGCTTGATCGAATTGGCTAAGTTGCGTCCTGGGGACACCGTTGTAGAAGTCGGAAGCGGAACTGGCGCATTGCTGTGCGACCTTGCCCATTCGGTCAGCCCGGGCGGCCGAGTCGTCGGCATCGAACCCCAGCCGTTTCTCGCCAAATCCGCTCGTCAACGGCTTGCCGATGCTGGATATGAAACCGTTAGTGAAGTGCGAAATGAATCTGCTCATGAGCTATCACTCAATTCCGGATCCGCCGCTGCGTGTCTGGCCCAAACGGTGTTAATTCATCTGCCGGATAAGATCCTGTTGCAATCCCTCTTGGAGATGATCCGAGTGGTGAAGCGAGGGGGGCGCGTTTTAAGCGTCGACCAGGACGGTGACACATGGGTGATTGACCACCCCAACCGGCAATTGACAAGGCGCATCGTGCGCTTCAACTGCGATCACCGATATGCCGATGGCTGGACCGGGCGAAGGCTGCGCCGTTTCTTTGGCCAAGCCGGACTGAGCAATGTGGAAATCCATGCATGGCCCCATGTAGACATTGAAATCGACTCATATTTGTTCTGCATGGCTGAGCGTTTGGCCGGCGCAGCTGCCGCAATTGGCGTCATCTCGGAATCCGAACACCTGGATTGGGTGCGACAATTGCATGAAATAGCGTCGGCAGGCCATTTCTTTTCGAGCATCAATTACTATGCGTGCGTTGGTGTGCGTGCTTGATTTCCTCAATTCGACATCGAACCGCGCCGCGCGAAGTCTGCCGCGCGCGTTACGTGCTGTAGTTGCTTTGCGCGGGGACGGGCCGGTCATGGAAACGAATACCAAAGAGCCGCAGAGCCAGGCGACGGAGGAGCGCCGTTATCGCCATTGGCGCCGCAATGCCAACACCATAGCCGTCGGCAATCTGCTGACCAATCTGGGCTGGACCGCGGCTTTCGCCTTCCTGCCGCTGGTGGTGCAAGACATGAAAACCGGCGGCAGGCTGGAGCTGTGGGTCGGGATGATTTCCTTCGGTTATTTCTCGATGAGCTGCCTGTTCACGCCGGTGTGGGGCGTGCTGGCCGATCACTACGGGCGCAAGAGCATGGTGCTGCGCGCCGGCCTGGGCATGGGGGTGGGTTTCACGCTCACCTCGTTTGTGGATGATCCGCTGCATCTGCTGCTGGTGATGATGCTGGTGGGCCTGGCCAATGGCTACGTGCCCGCGGGCCAGGTCCTGGTGGCGACGAACACGCCACGCGACAAGGCCGGCGGCGCGCTCGCCTTCACCCAGTCCTTTGCCTGGATCGGCAATATGCTGGGCCCCATGGCGGGCGCGGTCCTGATCGGCTTTCTGTCGCGGCCCGGCGATCTGTTCATCCTGGCCGGTGCCACCACGATGAGCGCGGGCCTGCTGGCGCTCTTTCTGTTGCGCGAGGGCCATGTGCGTCCGGCGCATCCGCTGCAATTCAATATGCGCGCCGACCTGAAGCGTCTGTGGCAGGTGCCGCAGCTGATGCTGCTCTATTACATGAACCTCACCTTTGCCTTCACCGTGTTCGGCGCCAATGTGGTGGTGTCGCTGCTGGCGATACGGCTGCTGGAGCCGATGCCGGGCTACGGCGGCTACAGCGTGGCGACCTGGATCGCCGCGCCCGCCGTGGGCTTCACCATCGTCAGCGTGGTGATCCTGCCCTTCTGGGGACGCGTGCTCAACCGCCACGAACCCGCGCGCGTGCTCAAGTGGCAGCTCAGCGGAAGTTTCGCCACCAGCCTGCTGCTGCCGCTGGTGCAGGATCCGCTGCAACTGACCCTGGCCCGGGTGCTGTTCGCGGTTTTTGTCGCCGGCCTCACGCCGACATTGATCCGCATGGTGCGCGAGCGCGCTCCAAAAGGCATGGACGCGCGCACTCTGTCCTATGGCACGGCGGTGCAGCAGATGGGCAGCGCCACCGCGCCCCTGGTGGCCGGTGTGATGGCGCCCTACCTGGGCCTGCGCGCCTATTTCGTGCTCGCCAGCTGCATGCTGCTCGCGGCGCTGGTGTTGTGGAGCAGGGTGGCACGGCAGTCCGGTGCGCAACCGCATTGATATGCTTTGTGCTCATTATCTTCGTAGCATTGATCTACCTATATCGTTAATGACGACGGCAGTTAAGTAAGCTCTGAAGAATCTCGGGCGCTGGTTTCGCGACCGAGGTTCTTCACCGTGATGGGGGGATAGCAGGGCCACGGGCCTGAGGTTTCCCCGCATTTTACGCTGCTGCCCAGGCGAGTCGTGCCTGCTCGGTCAGCGGGGGTATGGCCGACCACGGAGTCAGTGTGTCGAGCCATTGTGCAGGTGCGTCCAGTATTCTGCGTGCCAAGGCCATGATCGAGATTTGCGCGCGGTTGGTGCGGTTATTCGGGCTAAACTGCAATTGCAGTTGCCGTTGCTTGGCGTCCTCGCCGATCAGCCGTTGCACGAAACTAGCCAGATGGGAAATCAGTAGCAGCATCTGCAACCGTGCGCGGCTGCGCGAGCTTGTGCTGGACAGCCCTTGGCCCCAACGCAGGTTCTTGGTGTCACGAAACGATTCCTCGATAGTCATACGCTGGGCGTACAGATTCACGATGCCATGTGCGCTCATGTGATCCAGCCCGGGTGAGGCCGCCAGCAGCCACGGCTCGCGTGCCGCACTGACGCATTTGACATTGCTCGCCCTGCGCTTGCCGTAGACGTTGAGTCGGTGGCGGCCTTGCGCTTGTTTCTTCACCAGAACCAACCGACATTCGGTGCAATTGCTGCGCACGTAGCCGCAGCGACCCAAATCCAGTGCCGTTTCGCTGGCTTGATCATACAACGACTTGCCCCCTATCCAGCGCCCATCGGCTTGACACACCATATCGCGACCGCGGATTCGACCCACGTAATTCCAACCCCGTTCTTCGATCAGCTTGAACAAGAATGCGGGGAGCGTGTTTAGTGTGCCGGCGCGCGGTGCGCTCGTTGATGGCGGCTGATTCGAGGGCAGCGCAATAGTCGGACGCACCGGCAATCGTTGCCGTTGCGTTCTTTCTAATTCGTGACGCGTTCTTTTGCTTGAATCTGGCACCAGCGCGTACTAGTAGTAACTTAACAGCATTGTCGGAACGCGCGCGATGGTCGCCAGGACTTCGCGGCGCTCGACAACCGTTAGGCCGATGGGCGAAAGCCCGAACTGTCTAACGGAACTGCCTATGGGCAGTTGCCTTACCAGCCGACAGGTGACGAACATCACCCTAACGGCAAGGCACGGCACGTCTAGGCTCGGTAGGCCGAGAGCTGGCGCGGAAAGGCTAGGGATTTTTCCCTAGCCGACCCGTTATCCTTCCCATAGCAGAACGCCGATTCCTCAACCGCGCTACGCCCGCGCGCTCGCCGATGCCGGCGTCAGCCAGCAAGCGGCGGGCAACCTACCGAATCGGCGTATTGCCGAAAGCTTTGTTGGGGATATACGCGCCAGGGTGCAGTCGGACTGCGCCACGGCTACCGGCGCCGATGGCACCTACGGGCTAGACTGAAGGACCGGACCCAACCGGCCCCTGACGCAGTGAACTCGCTATGCCCGGTTCAGACTGATTGCTGCCGCTGAGTTTTTCCGATTCACGGGCCGGACCCGCCCCCTTGCGGACCTACAGTCCAGCATGAACCCTGCGTCCGGGTTCCGCGGTGAAGCAGCCGTTGGCTAATGCTCGGTCTCAGTTGTTGCGCCTTTTGTGTGTAGCTGTCCAGTCTGGTTAGAGTGATAGGACTTCGTTACTTCGCAACCTTTTTCTTACTGCGGCTTTCGTGCGCCGCATTCGAAAAGAAGTCCAAGTAATGCCTATCACTTACCGTGATGTGTTCTGTCAGCCACTTATGCGCAATCTTGATCGCCTCACGCGGCGCCTCTCCTTTTTTCATGAGAGATGTTTGCGCCAGATGATGCACATCGGAATGAAACTGCCGATGTTCTTCAACATGCTGCTCAAGTTCAGGGTAGTGGAGCTTTTGCATCATACTTTCTTCAAGCGCAAAATGCTCCTGAAGCAAGGCGAGGAGTTTGATAACTTCAGCTTCGGCACGCAATCTATCGTCATCGGTCGCACCATGCGCAATGCGCAAAAAGCAGTCGAAGATGCGCTTGTGCTGGAAATCTATCGCGTGTATCCCAAGCGAGTATTCGTCCTTCCATTCCAGATCTTTCATAGGCTTCCAAGTGATCGCGGATATCAGTTGTCAAGGTACAGAGGTGGCAAACAACGTTCGCGTCTGGACCGTGACGACTCGCACAATCGAATTTTGGAATCCTGCCCAGATTTTCGCCAGAGCATAGTAATTTGACCACTAAGCGGGAACGCTTGATGTGGATCAAACGAACGTTTAATCTGCGTATTAGGACTTACCCTGATAGATACCAGATAAGTACATGAAAAGCATGGCAATAACTGAACGCAGCACTGGCATTGAGCTAACTGGTCGCCGTCCCCATTACCTGACGAACAACCGTAGCATCATTCGCCGTAGCATCGGGTGCATGAGTTTTGAGCCAAGCCACTAGATTGCGGTCTGCTAAATCGATATGCAGGACGATCCAGCTCCAGAGAAAGCTGATTAGCGCAACAGGATTGGTATGCACGCCCCGCTGCACTCTGTAGCAATACGTCCTGAGTTCCCTGAGTAGCGAGTTGTGGTATTTCGCATGCTCTGCCCCCTCCGGATAACCGACCGAGCGCATCAAGGCTTCCTCGAACGCGAAATGCTCCTGGGCGAAGTCAATCAAGACCTGTAGTTGCACTGCGCCTGGTTCATGTTCTGCAGAATTGATCAGCTGTTCGACGACGGCCTCGCCCAGCAGGAGCAATCGCTTGTGCTGCTCGTCAATCTCTGTATGGCCAAGCTCAATATCGCTGCTCCACCTAAATATGGCACTGCCCATGCGTCCTCCCTGGAACCCTGTTATGGTCGTAGGTCATAGGAAGGTAGACCCCTACGACCGACTGGCACCTTTTTTTTAGCCCGCGTCGCGGTAATACGGCGGGGTATGGATATTCGCCACCTGCAAGTATTGTGTCAACGGAAAAAAGCGTCTTTGACAATTGTTCACGTTCAACTATGACGAGGCCCCGGCACAACCTCACGCGGATTACCCGTCAGCGTCTGCTCAAACCAGGCGCGCATAGTTTCCATCTCTGTTTCAACCAAGTGGAATGGAACCCCGCATCGGTCATCACGATGGGCACACATCCGCCAGGAAGCAGCTTAGCCAAACGCGCCAGAAATTGCCGGTGCACACGCCGATTTCCATACAGCCGCTGCGCATGCACTTCCTCGTAGAGCGTGACACTGCGACCATTCACCACGACGCTGGCGCGCAGCCACTGCCAGCGTTGATCCGGCGTGAGATCGGACCAGTCCACCACCAGCAGCACATGCGCCAGCCCGCACAGCCACCGATGGGCCAAGGCACCATACAGATCCAAGCGCGCCTTGTGCAATGCGCTGTTCCCCAATAAGCGATCGACACTCTTGACGCGATGGCGCAGTTTTAGCGCCCCAGACATCACCAGCGCAATGGACGTAAGACTCAGCGCCCCGCCCAATACCACCGCTACCACCGCCCGCTGCAACGCACAGGCTCGCTTGGCGTGCAACTCCCTCCAGCACGGTTCCAATACCCGCGCTACGATATGCTTCGCATGCATGGCACAGCCCTTCTTCTTGTCTCGAGAACAAAAAGTTGAGCACCCATGTACCCTGCATGCACCGTTTTCCCTGGAAAGTTAACAGACTAGCCACCGGTTTACAACAGCAGAATGCGGGGAAACCTCAGGCCACGGGCCGCTTTTTCAGCGTTTCCTTGAGCCGAGTCCACCCTGCCGCTTCCACGGCGAAATCAGGAACCGACGCTCGCAAACGCGCGCATCAAGCGCAATTGATCGACTGCGTATAAGATTGCACTAAGCACGCCCGAGTGAGAGGCGGCCTTGGCAGGCACAAGAGTGAAATCCCTTACGTCGGTAGATGGAGGAGCCCGATGAAACGCACGCATTTACTTTTCAGGTGGATCCTGCTGATCGTCATCACGTCGCTCGCGACTGCGGCCGTTGCGCAGAAGTCGGGCGGCACGCTGCGGGTGCCGCTGCGCGAAAACCCAACCAGCGCGTCCTTGCTGGAGGAAACCATCGTAGCGGTAAACCAACCCTTCATGCCGGTGTTCAACAATCTCGTCGTCTACGATCAAAAAGAAAAGATGGCGCGCGCCGAGTCGATCAGGCCCGATCTCGCCACGGAGTGGTCCTGGAGCCCCGACCATCTGGTGCTCAGCATGAAGCTGCGTCAAGGCGTCAAGTGGCACGACGGCAAGCCCTTCACCAGCGCCGATGTCCAGTGCACCTGGGACATGCTCCAGGAGAAGCGTACCTCCAACTGGCGCAAAAATCCGAAGAAGGAATGGTATGGGAATCTCAAGGGAGTGACGGTCGTCGGGCCGTACGAGGTCCGCTTCACGTTGGAGCGCCCGCAGCCTGCCTTTCTGTCCTTCCTCGCGAGCGGCTGGTCGGCGGTCTACCCTTGCCACGTCGACGGGCGCGTTATGCGGCAGAAGCCAATCGGCACCGGCCCATTCAAAGTCGTCGAGTTCAAACCGAACGACGTGGTTCGGCTGGCGAAGAACACCGACTACTGGAAGCCCGGACGGCCGTTCCTCGACGCCATGGAATGGCGCATCATACCCAGTCAAGCCACTCGGATCCTGGCGTTCATGGCCGGGCAATACGACATGACGATGTCCGGCGACGTGGACGCGAACACCCTCAAAGACATCCGCGCCAAAGTGCCGAAAGCGGTCTGCGAGACCACTGCCGCCAACGTCAACTCCGTTTTGATGATCAATCACAAGACTCCGCCCTTCGACGACCTCCAGGTCCGGCAAGCGATTTCTCTCGCGCTCGACCGGAGGGAATTCGTGAAAGCTACACAGGGCAACGGCCGTCTCGGCGGCATCATGATGCCGCCCCCGGACGGTGAGTGGGGCCTCACGGCTGAACAACTCGGGGCGGTGCCCGGATACGCGGCGGGCGTTGAGCGCAATCGGGCGCAAGCGCGCAAGCTGATGCAGAAAGCGGGGTACGGGCCCAACAACAAGCTGAAGACGAATTACATCGTGCGCGCGTCCGCCCCCGACTATTTGACGGGCGCCGCGCTCGTCGCGGATCAGCTGCGCAGCATCTACATCGAGGGGGAAATCGAGCAGATGGATTTCACGCTGCTCTCGGGTGCGTTTCGGAAGGGGACGTACTCGCTGTCTTTCTACAAGTCGGGCCCGGCGATCGACGATCCGGATGCCGGGTTTCACCACTGGTTCAAATGCGCATCGACGCTCAACTTCACGAGGTACTGCAATCGCGAGGTCGACAAGAAAATCGATCAGCAGTCCATGACTGTCGATCCTGTCAGGCGAAAGCAGCTCGTTCAGGAGATCGAGCTGAAGCTGCAACAGGACGTCGTCCGGCCCACCTTGTACCAGAACATATACACCGCATGCTGGCACCCGCACGTGAAGGGTTACGTCAGATCGAGTAACGGCAACTACACGCACAACCGGATGGAGGATGTCTGGTTGGACAAATAACGAAGGCGTGGGAGGAGAGCTGAGCCGCGGCGAATCAAAGTTATCATCGGCAAGGATTGCCCGCCCTATTTCCACAAGCAAGGAGACCCCATGCGCGAGCGCGTTCTCCGCACCTCGATCAACATGTTCGCCACGCTCGCATTGACCGCGGCGCTCGGCCTTGTCCCCTCGTGGGCGCTCGCGGCCGAAGACGCGTACCCGGCCAGGGCGGTGAAATTCATCCTCCCGTTTCCACCGGGCAGCGGCACCGACATACAGGGCCGCGCGATTGCCGCGGAAATGACCAAGGCCATAGGGCAGCCGGTCATCATCGAGAACAAGGCCGGCGCCAATGGCTTCATCGCCACGCAGCAGGTGGCCCGGGCGGCACCCGACGGCTACACGGCGCTCATGACCAGCAACTCGCACCTCGCCAACAAGTTCCTGTTCAAGAGCATCCCGTACGATCCGATCGGCGATTTCAAGAGCGTAACTCTTCTCAAGAAGGTGTCGCCCCTGGTGCTGGTCGTGGGCGCGAACTCGGCGTTCAAGACGCTCGCCGACGTGACGCGCAAGGCGAGGCAATCCCCCGGCGCGCTGAGCTACGGCAGCGGCAATTCGTCCTCAAGGGTGGCGGGCGAAATGTACAAGCAGCTCATCGGCGCCGATATTCTCTATGTGCCCTACAAGGGCAATCCCGACGCGCTGAACGATGTTGCCACGGGCCGCGTGGATCTGATGTTTTCGGACGCGGTGTCGTTTCTGCCGCTGCTGCGCGCCGGGCGCCTGCGCGCGCTCGTCAGCACCGGGGCGGAGAAGCCGCCGCAGCTGCCCGATGTGCCCACTTCCGCCGAGGCCGGCCTGCCCGCCCTCGATATCGGCAGTTGGGGCATGGTGCTGCTGCCCGCGCACACTCCGGACGCAATCGCGGAAAAACTCAATGCCATCCTCTGCGCGGCGCTGCGCACCGACGCCGTCAGGCAAAGCTTCTATCGCGGCAATTCCGAAGCCTACGGCAACTCACGCGCAGAACTGGACCGCTTCCTCGCCGCGGAGCTGGCAAAATGGGGCGACGCCATCCGCAAGGCGGGCATCCCGCCGGAATAAGCGCGCGCGTCTGAACCGGCGCACGCTCAGGCGCTAGCAGGCTGTTGAAAATACCGCGCCGGAGCGCAAGAACGCTTCGATCTCGTCGGCGCTGAATCCGAATTCGCGCAGGATCTCGAGCGTGTGCTGCCCCTTGGCCGGCGGCGGACGCACGACCGTAAAGTATTCGCCGTTGAACCGTATCGGCGTGCCCATGACCGAAGCCACGCCCGCGAGTTGCGGATCGATCAAGGGCAGGCGCGAGGCGAGCGCCGCATCCTGCGCGATGTCGGCGAACGTGTTGATCGGACCGCAAAGTACGTCGGCCGCGCGCAGCCGCTCGAGCCAGTACTGCGACGATTGCGCGAGCAGCATGGGTGCGATGATGCGATCGAGTGCGGCGCGATTCTCGACCCGCAGTGCGTTGCTGTGGAAGCGTTCGTCCTCGCGCAGGTGCTCCAAGTTCATCGCTGCGCAGAATTTCGCCCAGTGCGAATCGCGCAGCACCGCGATGGTGATGTAGCGCCCGCCCGCGACCTCGTACGCGCCCGCGGGAGCGAGCGACGCGTTCTGGTTGCCGTGCCGCCGCGGCAGCTCGCCGTCGACGAGGTAATCGGAGAAACTCGCGTTCGTCAGCGCCAGCGCGGCGGCCATCAGGCTGATATCGATCTGGGCACCGCCCCTGCCTGCCGTCCGGCCGTACAAAGCCAGCAGCACCGCCTGCACTGCATGATTCGCCGCAGTCATGTCGACCAGAGGAAACCCGACACGCAGCGGCGCGCCGTCGGCTTCGCCCACCATGTTCATCAGGCCGCTTATCGCCTGCATGATGGTGTCGCTCGCCGGCAGGCGGGCATAAGGCCCCTCTTGGCCGAATCCCGAGATGGTGCAATACACGATATTGGAGCTCAGTTGCCGGCAGCGTGCGTAGTCGAAGCCAAGTTTCGCCATGACATCGGTGCGGTAGTTGGACAACATCACGTCGGCGCGCGACACCAGGCGCTCCAGTATGCGCCTGCCCTCTTCGGCGCCGACATCCAGGCCCAAGTCGCGCTTGTTGCGGTTGAGCGAAATGAAGTGCGTGCTACCGACATCGCCGTGCCGGTGCGTGCCGACCGTGCGTGCCCAGTCGCCTTCCCTGCGCTCCACCTTGATTACGTTCGCGCCCATGTCCCCGAGGAGCGTGGCGGCATACGGCCCCGCGACCCCTTCGGTCATGTCGATTACGGTAATCTTTGAAAGTATCCCGTTGGTCATCGCCCGCCTTTCGCGTCTGCTTCGAGTCCGGGATTCTGCATCACCGAGATACGCGGGTCAAAGCGAACGTGGAGCGATGGGAAAATCAATCCGGCCGCTGCGCGGCCGCGCGAGCGCAGCGCTCGCGCGAAAGAACGTGGGGAATTGGCGGGCCGAGGCGGGGGCTGCAAGACGCGGACTGTGGGCGGATGCTCAGCCTGCGCCGGCGTTTACGGCGAGCACGTGATATTGGACCGAGGTCCTGCACTCATGATCACCCGGCCCGATATTTCCCCGGTGCCGCAATGCCGAAGCCCGCGCCGCGCGCTCAAATGCCACGCTCCCTGAACACTGCGCGGCGCACCAACTCCTGCCACAGCCCCTCTGTCTTCTTCGGCAATATAAGGTCCGGTTCCGGATCGAACACGTACCACACGCCGCGCCGCAACTCCTCCTTTAGTTCACCCGGCCGCCACCATACCGCGCCAACGAAAAAGCGCGCGCGATTGGCCAGCGTTTCGATGACGCGATCGACAGTTTCCGCCGCGGTCGCAAGATAAAGATCCTCACCGAGCTGCAGTGAGCCTTTGCCCGGGCTTTCATGGCCGTTCACCAGCGCAAACACCGTGTCGATCTCTTCCGGTCCGCCCAGGTACAGCGGATCACGCACGCGCTTGGAAGGACTGTGTTCGGGAAAGGCATCCGAAAGCGTGTATTTGGTCGGCCTGTTGAGTATGAAGCCCACATGGCGACCGCCTTCCATGGGCTTCGCGATCAATATCGTCCCGCCGTAAAGCGGGTCCCGAAACTGGGGGGTCGCTACCAGAATCACGGCCTCCGGCGCAGTTGCGGCGGCGGTGGATTCCGCGCCGAGCGCGGATGCAGTCCAGGTTAACGCTATGACGAGCGGTGCAAGGACCAAGAGCAAGAGCGCTGCGGTACGGTTAGTGGCGGACATGACGGTCTCCTTCAGCTACGTAACATCTCCCCTTCTGCCGCACCCCACCCGGACGCGCGCCGGTGGTTGGCTCACGCAACAAATATGCCAACCAAAAACTGACGGGGCGCTTACAGAAAACGACTCTATCGGTGCGCCCGCGTCGTCAGTTAGGGCATCCTCCTCGTGGAGGAAATATTGAAAATGAGACAGCACTGCCTCTAATTCGTTCGCCACGAGATTGAGGCCGGCCAAACCGGCGCCAAGGGTGGCGCCGCGGGAGTGGCAAGAGGCGAAGATTGATTTGCCCGCAGCAGAAAAAAAGAGCCAGGGATCCGGAGGAGTAGGATGGAACCTGGCTCGTTACTACTCATTGGTTGACACACAGATGGTCAACACACGCAATTTATTCTATGGATTGCGTGCCGAAGCCACTATTGGGGATAACCCCGACATTCACATGCTGCTTTTGCGAGGCGGATTGCCGCCACGCCATGGCGTTGGCACGCGATTGCCGAGGCTGCAATACCGGGACTGTGGGCACATATGAGTCTGTGGCGCCGCGTATCGCCCCGCGCAGCCTTCGCAATTTCCGGCCGTACCGATTACGCTTTCTTTGCCCAGCCGATGCAGAAACCGTGAGGGGATATTTCGGCATCACCCGGCAGGATCACGCAACCGCCCAGGCTTTGCGCAGCTCTAAGCAGCAACACTGCGATGGCACGAATCCCGGGGTCTTCACCATAGTGAACACTGCAGCGTAGACTCCTGGGGTGCCGCATTTATTCCGGGCTCAATGTCTGGTTTTTCATGCGCTCGCGCGCAACGTTCATTGCACGAGGAAGGTCTCGCGTGCGACAAGCTGGGACGAATCGGTGAGCAGGTCCACCCGCCAGCGTCCCGAGGCGGGGGCGGCGCGCGCGGACCAGGTCCGAAATCCCTCGCGCCGGCCGCCGACGACAAACGTCTCGAGGGCGCGGCCGACCGGCTCGCCTTCGCGGTACCACTCGAAGCGCACTGCCTGCCGATAATGCGCGGGCGCCGCCACGGCGAACCAGACGTAGACCCGGTCGGTGCCGGCCGGAAAGACTTCGGCGGCGCCGACCAAGGCTCTCTCCAGGACGGCGCCACCGGCGCCCGAGGCCATGCGCACGACAGGAACAGGCGGCAGCAATGGCGCGGCGCACAGGGCGAGTGCGCTCGCCGCGGCAGTGACGGCCAGGACCGCGAGCCCGCGACCGACGCGGCCCAGGCTGATTCGGGACACGACGGCAATGGCGGCCACTAGCGAGGCGATGGCGGCCGCGACGGCCAGGCAAATCCGCAGCGGCGCGGCAAGGACAAGGGCGGCCGGGACCAGCGTCGCGAACAGTACGACGGCACTCCAGGCGGCGTGGACGATCGGCCGCTCCAGCACCCACGCACGCCAATGTTGCTCGAAGCACGAGAGGAACGCCATCGCCGCTAGCGCCGCCGGGAAGACGACGTTCCACGATCCCGGAACCGCCGATGCCCACCACAGGGGCAGCAGGTAGAAAAGGACGTTTTGCCACAGGCCGACGACCAAGCTGCCCGCCGCGGGCAGGGCCAGGCGACGCCAGCGCGTTTCGCGGGCGATCGCAATCTCGGCGGGGTCGGCCGAGACGGGGGTTAAGCGTCGCAGCGCCGCCGCCCCGATCCAGGCGAGCATCAGCACGCCGACCGCCACCGGGGCAAATCCCAGTCCCCGGCGCACATAGGCCACGGTGGCGACGCCCAGCGCCAACGAGAACCAGGGGCCGTAACGTCGGTTCAGGCGCTCGAAGGACGGCATGGGGCGCCGAATATCCGGCGACGTGCGCGGTTCAACATCTATACTGTGTGCCGGGGTTGAGAAACGCTTCTTCAATGCCGATAATATAATCGATGGCGATGAACTCAGACGAAGAACAATTGGCCGACATCCTTGCCGCGCTCGGCGCTTCCCGGATAGAGGGTGCTTCGGCGGCGCAGGGAGGCGCAAACCGCGCGCTAGCGCTCGAGCGCGTGCTGACGCTCGCGGCGGGCGCGCGCCAGCGCATCGGTGAGTTGCTTGAAGCCACCGAGCGGATTACGCGATCACAGCTCGAGCAAGCGCTCGAGGAGCAGCGCCGCGCCGAGCGAAAGCTTGGCGACATCCTGATCGAAAATGGTCTGCTTACACCGGCGGAGCGCGATGTTCTGCTCGAATTCCAAAGGCGCCAGGCAGGCGCAGACCCGCAGGCAGGCAAGCTCTACCTCGGCAGGATTCTCGTTGCAACCGGCCAAATCACGCGCAGCCATCTAGCCGATGCACTCAAGTGGCAGGCCGAGCATGGCGGGCGACTGGGCGAGGCGCTGATTGCTGCGGGACGAGCAACGCACGAACAAGTGACGCGGGGCCTGACATTGCAGCGCAAGCTCGTCGTCGCCGCGCTGATTGCGGCGCTGTCGCTCGCGTGCGCGCCGGCCGTGCAGGACGCGAGCGCGGCGCAGAAGAGCGCGAGCCTCCAGGTAAGCGCAACGGTTATCGCCAGCGCCAGGCTGCGGATAGATCACCAGCAAGCGCAGCTGAGCGTCACATCCGAGGATATTGCGCGCGGTTACGTTGATGTGCCTGCCGGTTCGCGTTTTTCCGTCGCCACCAACAGCCGGACAGGCTATTTCGTCGATTTTCACCCGCGGGTCGGCGTTTTTGCGTCGGTGCAGATCGACGGGCTGGGTTCTGCGGTTCAACTCGGTGCCGACGGAGGCACAGTCAGCCATGGCAATGACGGATTGCGCAGCGTGCCGCACGAGCTGAGCTACCGCTTTTACCTGAAGCCCGCGCTGACGCCGGGAAATTATGAGTGGCCCTTGCTTCTCGCAGTTCGGGCGCGTTAGCGGTGCCAGGCGCCGGCGTTGCGGGTTTTCGCTTCGCTGCCACGCATTCTTTGGAGTTTTACAAAGTTTGACACATGTACCCTGGCTGGGCGCGGCAGCGATGATATAGTTATTCGATGAATTTCACAGGAACATGTCGAGATAGGGCTTTGCTTGCGCTCGCTGCCGGAGCGGTGCTTGCGCTTCCCTCTGTCGGCTACGCCGGGCAAGGCGTCGGCATCATGTCGGTAAGGGCTACGGTGAGCCCCACGGTGGTCATGAAGTTCGAAGCGAGCTCGGTGCACTTAAGCGTCACCGCAGACGATATCGCGCGCGGCTATATCGATGTGCCCGGCACTTATCGTCTTACGCTCAATGGCGATAAGACCATGCAGCATCTCGCGAACATCACCGTCGACTACGAACCCAATCCGTACAATTTCACGTCGATTCAAGTCGCCGCGCGCACCTTGCAGACGGGCGAACCGGTCTCGGACACCCTGCTCGCAAGTTACATTAACGCGCTGCCGGCGACGGCAGCCGGGCCTTCTGCCGAACCGCAGGTGCCTGCGGCGGAGGCCACGAGCATGAAGACCTTCGACAATGCAGAAACCGTCAGCACCAGCAGCTCCGTCACCGCGCTCGGCTATCGCCTCATGCTCCCGGATAAGATCAAGCCCGGGGGCATCTCGGTCCCGCTCACGCTGAGCGTTCAGCTGTAGGCCAAACGCGCACTGCGCCGCTCGCGGCTGCGTGACCCGATCGGTGCTCCAGTTCGCCATCAGCACGCAGTGGCGGGAAAAATGCAGATCACGGTTACAGTAAACGTCTGCGTATAGGTCGTCGGCGGCGGCCCGGGCGAGGCCGCGGAAACATCCTGGCCCCCCGGCGTGATCCTGGCGTAGAAGTTTATCGGAACGTCGGCTGTCGTCGCCCGTCTTGGCACTGAAAAAGTTCTGAATAAAACGGACGTCCCGCCCGTTCCATTGCCCCACGGCTGCGTTCTGGCCGAATCCACATACAGCTGGTGGCTCAAGCGATCAGTGCCGCTCGGCGGCGCAAGCTGTCTGGGCGTGAGCGGTGTCAACGCGACGGCATAGGTTACATTTCCGCTCGCGGTGCCAAGAGTCTTGGTGCAGCTCACGCTGATCGTGCCGCCGGCGTCGAGCACCGTGCCTGCGAGGACGTCGTAGGAGCCGTAATTGAGGTTGACGTTGCCGGCGTCACAGGTGAGCGCCGCAAGCGCTGGAGAAACGCAAGTCAAAGCGAGCGCCGACGCACAGGCGATCGGCAGCAAAAAACGACCCATAACCCGCACGAGCTTGTGCTTTGCCGCACGATTCGTTCTTCTCATGGCTTTACCCCCTTGCAGACGAATGTTCCGAGATGAGGCAATGACTCGGTCGTGGTGGTCGGATAGGGCACGTCGATTGTACAACCCTGCCCCTTCCACGTGAACCGGATCCGGTTCGTCGCTTCGAATCCGGTCAGGTAGGCTTCGCCGCGCAGCGCGACCGGGAATTCCTCGTCCTTGCCTTCGATACTCGACAGCGCGCCCGATGGCAAGTCGCTGCCGTCCTCCAGAACGACGCGCAGCGTTCCCCCGCGCTCGCGCTTGACCGGAAAGTCGATCAGGACGCCGCTGCGAAAATAAGGCGTCGCGACGAGCTTGAGTCTGCCGATCGCCGCATCGAGCGGCAAATCGTTCTGGTCGACCGAGACGATGTTCTTGTCGTAGGCGCGCATGCGCGGCAACACCGCATAGCCGTTTGCGTCCGTCTTGCCGACGACCTGATTGTCCTGCAGCACGCTCACATCGGGATAGTCGGCGACGCGCACGACGCCGAAACTATCGGTAATCGCGCGGCTCAAGAACGGGTGACCGCCGACCAAGCCGACGCCGCCCGCGACGCCCACGCGCACCGGCGTGCCGCCATTCGCGCCCCGGGCGTGGCTCGCCTCGAGCTGGTAGGTGCCGACATTGTTCTGCAGGCCGAGGCTTGCGAGAAAGCTGCCGTCGCGGTCCTGTATGCGGTAGCCGTAGCCCGGGCCGACCGGCAGACTCTGTTGCAGCGTGGTGGTCAGGCTGCTGCTGCGGCCCGTTTCGCTAGCGCGCTGGCGCTCGCTGCCGAGGCTCGCGGAAACGGAACTCCCCAGCGGTATGGTCAGGGTCGTGAACAGCGAATTGCTGGAGATGTCGCTGACCGACTTCAGCGCGGTAATACCCAATTGCGCAAAACTGCCGAGCTGCAGCGTGTAGCCGACGGTCATCACCTCGGTATCCGGCTGACCCGCGGATTTCTGCAGAACCCGCGAAAGCGCGATAGAGCCGAGCTTTCCGAACGGCATTCCCAGGCTCACGACGTCCTGCCGCCGCCGCGGCGGCTGGTCCTGCTGAAGACCGACCTGGCGAAAATCGCTGCCCGCAAGCCGCGAGCCCATGCTGAAACTGAATTCTTTGCCCTGACGCTCGAAACCATAGGCGATCAGCCGCCCAGTGCCCGCCTCGCCGCGACTGGCGGCGAGCGATGCGCTGACGACACCCAGCCTTGCCACGCGGTTGACGGTGGAGACGCCGATCGCCGAGGTGCCTTCGGTCAACTCGCTGCGCAGTTCAGCGGTAAATGCATCCGTCACGCCTTTGCGATAAGTCGAGGTGAGGAGGCCTTTCCCATATTCGCTGCTCGCCACGCCGAAATTCTGCCGCAGGGCACCGACCTCAAAGGAATAATCGGCAAGACCTTCTTTGAGCAAAGTGGCGGTTCCGTAAAACGGCTGGGTGATGACCTGTTCGCGCCCGAGCAGATCGCGCACCACCAGTCGCGCTTCGCCGCTTCCCGAAACGATCGGAATATTGGTGATGGAGAATGGCCCCGGGGGAACCGTTTGCCGCGATACCAGTGCATTGTTGACATAGACGTCGATTGTCGAAGGCAGCGTCGCCTGCCCGCCTGCGGTCAACGCCGTCGGCGTACGCACGAAGCCAGGCTGGGTCGCAAAATTGGTCCCGTACTGTATGCCGCCGAAGAGGACCGGCAGACCCCAGGTACCGCCCTGATTGATCGTGTCGCCCAAATGAAGCGAAGTGAGCGCCTCCGGATGATCGATGACATAAGTCGTCTGCAGCCGCGTGAAAGTGGGGCTGGCGTTCAGCGTCGGCGCGAGGAAGCCGCTGGTAAGCGAGCCATAGCGGCTGAAAAACCCCAGATCGAAAGCGCCCGAAACAGCGCTCACATCGGTGCTGCGCGTGGCCGACAGATTGTAATTCAGGAATCCGCCCGGTTGCGGCAGGATCGGCGCGGAATACTGAACGGCGCGGGTAATGTTCGATGTGGTTTCGCCGAAGGCTTCGGCGCTCGCCGTAATGCGCAGCGTCTGTTTGACGCGGTCGAGTTGAAATTTCGCGCCGGGGATGGAATCCGACGGATAGTAATTGCTGCCGCCGTATTTCAGTGCCGGGACGCCGGGCTTGCGCAGGCGCCAGCGATCGAGGTCTTCTTCGGCAAGGAAGAAAACGCCATCGTTGGCACGCAGAACAATGGCGGTATCGTTGATACGTTGCTGATTGACGTCGACTTCGAGCACCAGTTCTTCCATATCACCCGCCGATGCGCGCGGCGTACGTGCAGGCTCAAGGATTTCGCCTGCGCTCGACTTGGTAGCAGGCTGCGGCGCGCCGCCGCTGCCGGCGACGGTTTTAGGGGCCTGGTCCGCGGCGCGCGTACTAGTCAATTCTTTGCTGAGCGCGAGCCTCAGGCCGAATGCTGCCGCAGTCAATTTTGTCGTAGGTCTTGCTTTGCCCGGAGTCACGTTGGCCGGGTCGGCCAGACGCCGGCTGAGCTTGAGCGTCAGCGGAACGGCTTGCGCCGAAACAGGATTGGCGAATGAACCGAGAAGAAGCGAGCCGGCGAGGGCGATTGAAAGCCGAACAGACTGTCTGGAATCTTGCTGCAGGAGCGCGACTTCTGCGCGAACTTTAGGAGGCTTCGCCCGTGGCAGCCTCTCTCTCGGGGGATGCGGGCGTGCCCCCTTTTGCAACGCTCTGCTAGCGACTTCCCAGGTCGATGTCAGTATCCACGCTGCCCGCATCGGTCGTCACCTTCAGCCGCAGGCGGTCCGTCGGCTTGAGGCGCACCGATCGCGTCTTGAGCTCCCATGCGCGCGATTTGCCGGGCAGAACATAGACCAGCGACGACTGGGATGCGACCGCCTGTTCCTGGCCGGGTTGGAACAGCGCGATTTCCGAGACTTGAATGTGGCCGGTGCCATTGTTGTCGAGCCGCAAACGCAGCGTCTCATCGCCGTGCAATTCGAGGTTCCACACCAGCGTCGCCTTGGCGGGCCCCTGGCGCGGCTGCACGAAAATCGGCAGGCTCAACCTCAAAGCGACCTGCAGCCCCTGGAATCCCGGCTTGGGCGGCGGCGGCACTTCCTGCAGGAACACGCGATAGGTCAGCTCGTTGACGGCATCGGGCGCACGGCGCAGTCCCAGACGCAAGATCTGTTCGCCGCCGGGGGGAATCGTCGCGATCGGCGGCGTTCCCAGAATTTCCTTGGTAGGCGTATAGACGTCCTGCCCGTTTTCCTGCGCCCAGGACACGATGCTCGTCTGCACCACCACCGCCTCGTTGCCGCTGTTCCGGACCGACAGCGCCGCGCTGCGGGTGTTCGGGGAAAGATCGATCCTGATCGGGTTGACTTCGAATGAACCGGCGATGCCGCCTCGAGAACAGAGCAGCATCAGAAAGAACGCCATCAAGCCTTCGAACTTCAGATCCCGAATCCAGCGCATCGCGATCTCCCCTGTATGTGGCACGCATGACGCTCATCGTTATCAGGCGTCTTTGCACGCGAGCCAGTCAGATAGTAGACTCAAAAGGTTACCGTAGCAACTACGGCATCCGCATAGGTGCCGATGGCAGGGTCCTGGCCGGCTGCGGCGGTGCCGCAGATGTTGTAGATGCGCGCCGTCTTGGCGGGCGCGGCAGTGGGCGAGAAGAGATTCCCGCCGGCGCTCCCCCACACGGTCGAGCCGGGGAAAGCGCAGGCCGTGCCTGCCGCATTGTTCGGCGGCTGGTACAGTTCGTAGATGAGAAAATCCGAGGCCCCTGAAAGCATACGCCGCGTGCTGCCCGAGGCGTTCGCGCCCAGGCTCAGGCCTATCGTCGGCGCGGCACCTTTGACGCAGGTGATGGTGATCGATCCCGTCGAATTGAGATCGACCCCGCCCGATGCCGGCGGCGCGTTCGCGGTGATCGGATCATAGGTCCCGAATGCAACTGCCGCTGCCGCAACCGCGCAATTGGTATTGACCGACGCCTGCGCCGTGAGCGTCGACGTGCCGGCCCACGCCATGCTGCCGAAGAGCAATGCCAGCACGGAAACCAGTCTTGCGACCCGCTTCGAACCTGAGAATTCGATAATGCTTGCCCACTCAGAAATTGACCGTGGCCGTGATGACGTCGGCATATGATCCTTGCTCCACGTCCTGGCCCGCGGGCACCTGGCCGCACACGTTGAACGTCTGCGCCGACGCGTTGCCCCAGGTAGTTCCGCTCGGTGTGAGCACTGCGCCATTCGTGCCATCGCCCCAGATCGTCGTATACGCGCACGCGGCGCCCGGCGTCGTTGCCGCAGGCTGATAAAGCTGATAGGTCAGATACATCCCGGCGCCGCCCGCCTCCAACAGGCGGCGATTGGTCCCGCCGGTGCTATTGGAGCCCATATTCAGCGCCAGCGTAACGCCCGAAGCATTCTTGGTGCAAGTCACCACCAGCGTGCCGGGGCTCGGCGCGTTGAGCGCCGTCGACAGATTGGTCACCACTGGATCATAGCTACCAAACACCACGTCTGTCGTAGAGATCTTGCACTTCTGCGCCACGCTCGCCGTTACATTGACCGTTGCCGTGGCCGTCGCCGCCCAGCTTGGACTGGCGACGGCGAAGCAGGCAACGCTTCCGGCAACTATACGGGCCAGCGTAACTTCAAGCGATGACACGTTCAGGTCTTTCCAGATTCGCGCAAGCAGCTGGAGCCCGTGTGGCACTGTCGGTAAACGCCCCGCTAGTACGTGACGGTTGCGACGACTGTATCGGTATACGAACCTGGCGCGACGTCCTGCGCTTTGGCGACGAAGCCACAGATGTTGAAGACCTTGGCAGTACCGGCAGCCCAAGCAGGTGTAGCCGGAGTTAACACGGTGCCACCGGTAATGCCTACGCCCCAAATATTTGTCGAAGCGCAAGCTGCTGCCGGAGCCTGAGTGGATGCTTTATACAGCTGGTACTTCAACCTCTCCGTTCCAGAGGCCATTTGCCGGTCTGGGTCTGCCAAATTGCTTCCGTTACCCAGGTCGATCGTTACCCCCGTGGAACTCTTGGTACACGTAACCGACACCGCGCCATTAGCACCCCCGGTGGTCGTAATATCAACTCCGGTTGCAGAGTTGGTGGTTACCGGATCATAGGTCCCAAACGCCACGTTCGAAGTCGAAACGGTGCACGTCTGAGGAACCGTGGCTGATATGGTAACGCTGCTGGTCACGGTGCTTTGCGCCCAACTCGTAGTCGCAATGCCCAACCCCGCGACCATCGCAAGCGCTGCTCTGATTACTAATTTAGGATATGACATATTGATTGATTACCTCCTCTTGGCAAAGAAAATCACTCTTAAAATTATCCAGAACCCCCGTTCCTAAAATCGACGTTCACTTCAACGCGGCTCGCGTGGAGGATTCGTCCTTCATTTTCCAAATCTCCCCTAATCACGGTCAGGTACTTAGCTGCGACCACCCGCGATGCGCGTTGATGCGTTTGAGGCGCGAATATACATTACCGCTGCGCAATTACAAGTGAAGAAATGCACAAAAAATGGGCGTTTAACAAAGTTTTGCAGTTTCGATTCCGACTCTTTGTCGCATCCTCGTTGCCGCGGTCCGCAAGGACGGAGGACGTTGTGGTCCCCGCATCGAACTCACGCAAATGAAAACGTCGCAAGCAAAGCTGCAGTAGTCCCTCGCTCTGCGTGGGGCGAGATCACTGATGCGTACCGTGCTTTCCGCGGATCCGGCGAAAGCGGAATGCCGACTATTACACTGGGGTATTCGATGGAAGAAACTCAGAACCTCGTGCTAATCGAGGCGCACGTCAGCTCCAATAACCACGTTCTTCCATTTCACGATTTCATCCTGCAGATACGCGCGCGTGTGTTCGGGCGCCATGAGCACCGGTTCCGTACCCTGATGTTCGAGCGCAGCGATGATGGCCAGAGTTTGTGCCGCCTCGGCAATCGCGGCGTTGAGGCGCGTGACGACGGCAGGTGGCGTACCCGTGGGCGCGGCGAGCGCGTACCAGCTGACCGACTCGAATCGAGGCAGTCCGGACTCTGCAATGGTAAGCACCCCCGGGGTTGCGGAACTGCGTAAAGAACGTGGAAATATCCGCGTCAAAATTTGTGTATGTACTCGAGCACCCAGGCGCTTAGATTGGCGTCGCCGTTTGCTTTGACATAGAGAAACTGGAGTTCGTTGCCCTTGCCATACACCACGCCCGGACCGGTCCTCAGCTGGGTAATGTGCCGGCCACTGGCGCTGTCAATTGAATTGATTTCGCGAATTGCCATCGTCCAGGCAAGATTTTGCCTGAGCTTGTATTCGATGCCGGGCTCCGCATAGGCGTAATTGAAGCTGCCTTCATTGTTGAAGCTTCTGCCAATTCCAACGAGGATGTAGTAGTCAAGCGCGTCGGTTAATCTACCGTCGTGACGGATGCGAACGAAGAGCTTATTTTCTTTGGCACGCAGCCCATCGGCGTCGGCCCTGGCATCTTGGTTTCTCTGTATCAGCAGTTCGACCCGATTGATAAAGCTTTTCTCGGGGAATTCCCAGCCGGCAACCATTTCTACGGCGTGATTTGTGATTCCATTGTCGTTATTTTTTTCCGCTTCGAATTCGAGCCCCACGAGCGGTCCGGCTGCGCGAGCAGGACCACAAACAAGCCAAAGCGCAAGTGCAGTCAATCGATGTTTCATGCCAAGACTCCTGGACAACTACAGTGTTGAATCTACGGCATTGGCTCATTCACAGCCCAGAGGGGATATTGCTTAAACCCCTGCCGTCGGCGCCGTACGTTGCGGACGTTATGCCAGAGGCGGCGCAGCAGTCTATCGGTTTTGCGCCAGTTGATGTTGGAACCGAGGCCGCGTAACCTATGCGGGCGTTTTTACGCCGCCCGCAAGCCGCCCCCGCGGATGGCGGCTGGTCATCTCAATCTCAAACTCGAACGGATCACCTACATGAATGGCGCCGAAAGCCTAGTTCGCACGCTGCTTGCCAGCGGCGTAGACACCTGTTTTGCCAATCCCGGAACTTCCGAAATGCATTTCGTCGCAGCGCTCGACAAGGTCGAGGGCATGCGCTGCATCCTCGGCATGGCCGAAATCGTGGTGGCCGGATGCGCCGACGGTTACGGCCGCATGGCGGGTAAGCCCGCCGCGACGCTGTTTCACTGCGGACCGGGTTTTGCCAACGGCATCGCCAACGTGCATAACGCGCGCCGGGCATTTGCGCCGATGGTCAATATCGTCGGCGACCAGGCCACTTACCATCGGCAGTTCGACGCGCCGCTCACCTCCGATATCGAAGCCCTCGCACGCGCGACTTCGCATTGGGTGCGATCGAGTTCGAGCTCTGCTACCGTTGGCGCGGACGGCGCCGCCGCGGTGCAGGCAGCCAATACCGCGCCTGGCCAGATTGCAACGCTGATACTGCCGGCGGACACCGCGTGGAGCGAAGGCGGCGCAGTAGCCGCGCCGCTGCCCGTGCCGGCGCGACCGGCGGTCGCGCCGACCACGCTACAAACCATTGCGCAGGTGCTGCGCACGAAGGAGCCCGCAGTGCTGATTCTTGCCGGGCAGGCTTTGTCGGAGGCGGGTTTGATAGCGGCCAACCGCGTCGCGCATGTCAGCGGAGCAAAGCTGCGCGCGCAGGCGCAGATTTCGCGCATGGCGCGCGGCCGCGGGCGCGTGCCCGTGGACCGCATCAACTTCGTCGTCGACATCGCGCTCAAGCAGCTCGCGGGTACGAAACATGTGATCCTCGTCGGCGCGAAAGCGCCCATGGGATTTTTCGCCTACCCGGGCAAGCCCAGCCTCATGGCGCCGCCGGATTCGATCACACACCTGCTCGCGCGCCCGGAACAGGACGCTGTTGCCGCCCTCGAAATGCTCGCCGACGAGCTCGGCGCGCCCAAAAACGTGCCGATCCCTGAAGTCGGGTCGAAGCCGCAGCTCGCACGCGGCAAGTTCGAGCCCGAGGCCTTTGCCTATACGCTCGCCGCACTGCTACCCGAGAACTGCATCGTCTCCGAAGACGCGGTGACCTCCGGCCGCGGCCTGTTCGCGCCGACCTTCAACGCGGCGCCCATGGATTGGCTGCAGAACACGGGCGGCGCCATCGGCCACGCGTTTCCCTGCGCCACCGGTGCCGCGATCGCCTGCCCCGAACGCAAAGTCGTATGCTTGCAGGCCGACGGCTCGGGCATGTATTCGCTGCAGTCGCTGTGGACGCAGGCACGCGAGAAGCTCGATGTGGTAAACGTCGTGTTCGCCAACCGCATCTACAAGATACTGTTTGGCGAACTGCTGGCGGTGGGCGCGCAGCCCGGTCACGCCTCCAACGAACTGCTCGACCTGGCGCGTCCGGCCCTGGACTGGGTGAAGCTCGCCGCAGGCATGGGCGTGGAAGCGACAAGCGTGGATACGCTGGAAGGCTTCGCTGACGTGTTCAAATCGGCGTGCGGCCGGCGTGGCCCGTTCCTGATCGAATTCAGAATATAGATGCGGCATTCTTGAATGCCGTCGCGCCTGCGCATCGCATTGCGCGCGGCGCGCGCCTATCCTCGCGGGGGTTTAATCCAAGATCCCCGATTGCGTGCGGATGGATCTATCATCCGTACGCAATCGGGGATCCGCGCGGACGGTCTTTCGTCCGCGCAATGTTTTATCTCTGCGATAACATCCGCGCCCGGAGACTCAGCGCCGCCCAAACAGCGCGCGCTCGAGTTTCGGATGCGCGGCAAAGCGCGCGAGGTAATTGCCTTCGTCGCGATCGCCCTTGGCGCGGATCACGCGTGCAAGCGCTCGGCGCTCGGCCTCGCTCCAGCGCGTTACGCCCGGAAGCGCAAACTGCACGAGCGGACTCCAGCGCTGCCAGGCGAGGCGCTCCCCCGCGGAAAAGCCGCGCAGCGAGCGCACGCCGGTAAGCCGCATCGTCTCGCGGCTGCACTGCGCGAGGAGGTGCTCGCGCTTGCCGCGGTCTTCCCGAGCGAGCCTGTCGCTGATGCGCAGACCCAGGTCCGCGATGGGCAGCAACCTCGGCACGCGCGCGCGATCGAAGTCGAACAGCATGTGCGATTCGGCCAAGGCGCGCAAGGTCGCGGCACTCGAGCGGTGCGCGGGATTTGCGCGCATGCGCGCGAGTTCGGCGCGCAGCAATCGGCGCACCTCGACGCTCAAGGGCCGGAACCCGAGCTTGTAGTAGAACCACCAGGCGCCCGAGGCGATCGCTTCGTCATTGTCTTTGCCGAGCTGGTACTGATCCAGACTGAACGCTTCGGCGCCGTACATGTGACGCACCATCGCGAGGGTCCGCGCAAAAGTGTAGCCCGCCTCACCGTCGCGAAAAGTGGCGAATATGTTGAACGTCATCGTGGCCGAGCGCCCGATCACGAACGCTTCGCCATAGCCGATAGGCACACCGTTATGCAGGATCAGGTAACCGCAGGTCGCGGCAATGAGCTGGCGGCGCTCCGGCACCACCCCGATCAGCACGAAGCCGAGGCCGCCGCCGTCGTCGACCATGCGTACATCGCGCGGATTGCCGTAGGCAAAAGCGTCGAGGTCGCGCGCGCGGGTCACCATCGCGCCGCGCGCGAGTTCGATCAGTTCCTCGCCTTCGCGCAGGGCTACGCGCCGCTCGGCGCGATGCCCTCGCCCGAGTTCTTCACGCAAATCGGGGCGAGCGCGCTTGAGCGGTCCGCGTTGAAACGCCATCGGCGCCGCCATAGATTTGGCCCTGGTGCGCGCGGGCGTATCCGGCCCGGGCTTCAGTTCGTAAGTCGGCTCGATCGTGTCGTGGAACGCCTCGCGCGTGAATCCATCCCCAGGCATGGCCTCGATGCGCCGCGCAAGGAAGGCCGCGTCGCCCTCGCCGCGAGCGCGCAGCCGGTCGAGCGCCGCAAATGCGGGCAAATCGAGTTGCTTTAGCGCGCTCGCCTCGGCAAAGGTGAGCAGCAGCGGCAGCGCCGCGCCCAGTTTGCCCGCGACCTCGGGCTCGCTGCGGTCGATTTCGAGCCGCTGCGGCCAGCGCCGGGCGAGCCAGCATACGGTGGGCCAGAAGAAGCGGTAGCGGATCGCCGTGCCCGCAATGCCGCTGTCGATGAGCGCCTCGCGCTCGCGCCTCGAATCGGCGCGCGCCGCGAAGCGCCCGAGCATGCGCTCGACCCGGGTGAGCACGCGCGCGTCGTCCGGATAAGCCCGCAGGAAGCACAGGACTTCGTGCAGGCGCGCTGACGCGCGCGCCGAACGCAATGTTGCGTGCTCCAAGCGCTGCATCAGGGTCAATTTCGCTTCGGCGCAGCCAGCGCCATAGCGGTCTTTCGCCTGCTCGAGCAAAGCAAGATTGCGGGTCGTCATGGAAGTATCCGATCAGAGCATTTCATTCGCGCATGCAATTTTCTCCCGATTTTGGGAAGTTGCAAAGTCGCAACTTCCCAAAATCGGGAGACGTATACAAACCAAAATCTTTGCCGCTTCTAGCAGCACTCGGGTCCTGCGTGACCACACTTCGTTGCGAATACCGATACACTCAGACACTCAAAGGAGCTTGGCAGATTGGCACTCTCGGTCAAGAAGACCGACTGTCGCGGCTGTGACGCAATGAAAGTTAGTGCAAAATATACGGCATCGACAAAGCCAAATGGATCGCAGAAGAAGATGCACTCAGCCCACGGCCACCTGCATGTACCTCGAGGGCACGACCGCGCGTTTGCCGCCGGCATCGCACTCAACCTCGTGTTCGTGGTGGTCGAAGCCGTGTACGGCGTGCTCGCGCATTCCATGGCGCTATTGGCCGACGCGGGCCACAATCTCAGCGACGTGCTGGCGCTCGCCCTCGCTTGGGGCGCGAGTGTTCTTGGCCGGCGCGAACCGTCTCCCCGCTTTACTTATGGCCTAGGCAGCTCCACCATCCTGGCGGCCCTGGTCAATGCGATGTTGCTGATGCTGGTGGTCGGCGGCATCGCCGTGGAGGCGGTGCAGCGCCTGATGAACCCGGTCCCGGTGACCACCATGACGGTAATCTGGGTGGCCCTGTGCGGAATCGTGGTCAACACAGCGACGGCGCTGTTCTTCCTGCGCGGTCGCGAGCATGACTTGAACGTGAGGGGAGCGTTCCTGCACATGGCGGCCGACGCGGCGGTCTCTCTGGGGGTGGCGCTCGCGGGCGTGGGCATGCTCTACAGCGGTTGGACCTGGCTCGATCCCGTGACGAGCCTCGTCATTGCGGTGGTCGTCGTCGGCAGTACCTGGGGACTGTTGCGCGATTCGGTGAATCTCTCCCTGCATGCGGTTCCCCCGCGCATCGACACCCTGTTGGTACAGGAGTATCTGCGCGGATTGGCCGGCGTCGCCGAGGTCCACGACTTGCACATCTGGGGCATGAGCACGACCGAAACCGCGCTCACGGTGCATCTGGTGATGCCCGGCGGGCACCCGAGCGACGACTTCGTCGCGCACATATCAAACGAACTGCGGGAGCGCTTCCACGTCGGGCATGCGACGATCCAGATCGAAACGGGTGACCCGCTCTACCCCTGTCCGCTCGCACCCGACCATGTCGTGTAGGCGTGCACGGTACTGTTACTGCCCGCAAAAGAGATAGCAGCCGCCGCGCTTTTTTGCGCGGTACATCGCCGCGTCCGCCATTTTGATCAGCGTTTCATGGTCCTCGCCGTCGCCCGGATAAAAGGCGATGCCGACGCTGGTGCCGATCGCGACCCTCCGATTCTGGCTTTCCAATTGAAATGGCGCTGCCAAGGCCGCGATGATCTTTTCGGCGACGCTAGCGGCGGCCTCGCGGTTGGCGACGTCGTGCAGGATGATCGTGAATTCATCGCCGCCGACGCGCGCCACCGTGTCGGATTCACGCACTTGGTGCCGAATCCTAGCGGCAGTTCCTTTCAGCAGTTCGTCCCCGACATCGTGGCCGAAGGTGTCGTTCACGGGCTTGAACTTGTCCAGATCGAGGTATAGCAGGGCGAACTGGCGTGAATCGCGCTTGGCGAGACTGATCGCCTGGCCCAGGCGGTCATTGAACAGCAGTCGGTTTGGAACGCCCGTCAGGGCATCGTGATGCGCCAGATGCCGTATGCGTATCGCTGCCTGCTCTTGCTCGGTCACGTCCATCGCCAGCGCATAGCACCCGAGGATCGGTCCTCCTTCCGCCACGCGCGGAACCAGCTTGACCTCGATGCAGCGTTGTACACCGTTAGGCAATCGCACGATGCGTTGATAGACGACCGGGTGGCCCTCGAACGCGCGGTCGAAATGCTCTTCCAATTGCGGATACGCCGCGGCGCCAACGATATCGCATAAGTGCCTGCCGACAATGTCCGCCATTTCCAGGCCCAGGAAATCCGCGTAGCGCTGGTTGGCAAAGCCGCAACGCATCTGCCGGTCCACATACAGGATCATGGCCGGTACGTTGTCGGTCAACAGGCGCAGCTCGGCTTCGCTCTCACGCAAGGCCGTCTCGGCGCGCTTGAGTTCGGTGATGTCGGTATAGACCGTGACGAAGCCGCCGTCGGGCAACGGCGTACCGCGGACATCCAGGACGGTCCCGTTCGGCCGGATGCGTTCGAACCTATGCGCCTTTGGATTGCGCGCGCGCTCCAGGGCGTTGGCGACGATTTTCTCCGGGTCGCCGGGGCCATATTCGCCGCGCAAGGCATTGAAGCGAAGCAGCGTCGCGAGCGTCGGCATGCCATCGGCAAACAGCGCATCTGGAAACCCGAGCAGCTCCTTGAGATTTCCGCTGCACGCGATCATCTCGAGGTCAGGGCCGAAAACAGTCACGGCGCTGGGCAGATAATCCAGCAGTATGCTAAGTATGGTTGCGGAATCATGCGGCTTGCGGCGTGCGCCGAGCGCGGCCTTGCTGGCGTTGGTGCCCACCTCACCCATAACGTGTTTCCCCCTCCCAGAGGAGCGCCGGCCGCTGTGCCGAAGAACCGTCTCGTTGTCGCGGCTGTCGCCAAGACCCCGCTAGAGCGTGCGCACGGACCGCGGAATCCAGCTGATACAGGTTATGCCCAGGACGTTACCTTGTCCAGAGGACCGGGCAAGGGTGCCTCGATCAAGAACCGGCACGCGCACGTAGCGCGGGAGCTACAACCCGAGCAGATTCGCGCACCAGCTTTGCCGTGGTCTCCCAGCCGATGCAGGGGTCGGTCACTGAACAGCCGTAAATCAATTGCGCCTTGTCCGCCGGGATCGGCTGGTTGCCCGCCACGATGTTGCTCTCCAGCATCAGTCCGACGATGGACCGGTTGCCTTCCATGATCTGGTGTATGCAGTCCCTGAACACCAGCGGCTGGAGCTCCGGCTTCTTCATCGAATTCGCGTGCGCGCAATCGACGACCAGATTGAGGCTCAAGCCCGTCTGCGCGAGCTCCTGCTCCGCCAGCGCGATCTGCGCCGTGTCGTAATTCGGACTCTGGCCGCCGCGCAGCACGATGTGGCCGTAGCTGTTGCCGCGCGTGCGCACGATGGCCTGTGTTCCGTCCGGCGTAATGCCGAGGAAACTGTGGGGCTCGCGCGCCGAGCGTATGGCGTTGATGGCGACGCCGATATTGCCGTCGGTGGCGTTCTTGAATCCCACCGGAGCCGACAACCCGCTTGCCATTTCACGATGCGTCTGCGATTCGCTGGTGCGCGCGCCGATCGCGTACCACGCGATGAGGTCGCCCAAGTATTGCGGCGCGGCGGGGTCCAGGGCCTCGGTGGCCGCCGGCACGCCCAGGTTCGCGAGGTCGACCAGGAACCGGCGCGCGCGCTCCATGCCTTCCTCGATATGGAAGGAGTCGTCCATGTGCGGATCGTTGACAAAGCCCTTCCAGCCGGTGACGGTCCTGGGCTTCTCGAAGTAGACGCGCATCACCACATAGAAACTGTCTTCGACCTCGCGCGCGAGCGCGCGCAGGCGCTCGGCGTATTCCAGACCGGCTTGCGGATCGTGAATGGAGCACGGCCCCGCGATCAGGAGCAGGCGCGGGTCGGAGCGATCGAGCAAGCGGCAGATCGTGCCGCGCGCGGCGGCGATGAATTCCGCGGCTGCATCGCCAAGCGGGACGCGCTCGTGCAATTCGCGCGGCGAGGGCATCGCCTCGAACGCGGCGACGTTGAGGTTTTCGGTGGCGGGAAAGCTCATGCCGCCACGTCAGGCGCTCTCGTACAGGCGCGTGAGCACGAACTCGCGGTGGCCCAGCGCCTCGGCTGCGGTCAGGCGGCCGTTCACGGTGTGAAACACGCAATCGAGGAGCGCGTCGCCCGCCTGATTCAGCGTCATTTCGCGGCGCAGTATCCCCGACACGTCGACGTCGATGTGCTCCGACATGGTGCGCACCGTGCGCGGGTTGGCCGACAGCTTGATCACGGGCAGGATCGGGTTGCCGATGACGTTGCCCTGCCCGGTGGGGAAAAGATGCACCACGAAACCGGATGCAGCGCACAGGGTCACCATTTCGGCAGCGGCAGAAGACGAGTCCATGAACCACAGGCCGGGACCGCTCGGCACTTCAGCTTTGTCGATCACGCCATCCACCATGCACTTCTTGCCGATTTTCTGGATGTTGCCCAGCGCTTTTTCCTCGATGGTCGTGAGCCCGCCGAGGATGTTGCCCTTGGTAGGCTGCGAATCCATGAGGTCGCTCGTCTTGTGCCGCTCGATCACTTCCTGATAGCGGTCGAACATGGCCATGAACTGCTTGCGTACCTTGGGCGTGCGACAGCGCGCCGCCACCAGGTGCTCGCCGCCGGTGATCTCGGTAGTCTCGCCGAATACCAAGGTGGTGCCGTGCGGATAAAGTTTGTCGAAGACGTTGCCGGCGGTCGGATTGGAGGCGCAGCCGGACGTCGTGTCGGATTCGCCGCACTTGGTAGAAACCCACAGATCCTTGAGCGGACGCTCCACGCGCCGCAGCTCGGAAGCCCACTGCATGTACTTCTTGGCCGCCTTGGAGGCGCGCATGATGGTATCGTGATCGCCGTGCTGCTCGATGCCGAATCCCGAGACCGGCTTGCCGGTCTTGGCAATCCCATCGACCACGCGCTTGGCCCACTCCTCCTCGATGCAGATCACTACCACGGCAGCGACATTAGGGTTGGAACCGATACCGATGAGCGTGCGAAAGTGCAAGTCGAGATCGGCACCGAATTGAAGCCTCCCGTAGGGATGCGGTATGGCGAGCGCGCCCTTGACGTTGTTGGCAACAGCCTCGGCGGCGGCGTTGGAAAGATCGTCGACCGGCAAAATGATGACGTGGTTGCGCACGCCGACGCGGCCGTTCTCGCGCTTGTAGCCCCAGAACTTCGCTTTAGAAAGATTCATTGATCGCCTCGCTCACCAACGTTTGGTCTTGATGTTATGTACGTGCGCATGCTCGCCGACCTTGATCGGCGCGACGGCGCGGCCGATATCGACGCCATACTTGATCACCGTATCGTTCGCCTTGAGCTTCTGGATCGCGAGCTTGTGGCCGATCGGGATGTCGTTTTGCGCGCGCACCCTGACTTCCTTGTCCTGGTCCATGATCCAGCCGGTGAGCCGCTGGCCGGATTTGACGCCTTCGACGACGACCACGCCGACCGAATCGTGCTCGTCATGCACCACGAAATGAATCATGCTCCCTCCTCTCTTTACAGCAGGCTATTGCGGAAACTCGATTCTATCAGCTATGGCAGGACGCATAGGGCATCAGCGCAACCGGTAACGCCGAACGCCCGCTTCGAGATCTATCGACCGGCAGCGGAGGGCGAGAATGTTGGCATTACTGGAACACGTTCGGTCGCGCCGCGGTTGTTCATGTACTTAGAAGCGCAAATCAGTGGGCGTGTACACGTCGGGCTCTTTGATGTCGCGAAAAGCTTTGTCGCTGGATATCAGCGCATTGGCTTTCAACCGCAGCGCGACGGCGAGAACCATGGCGTCATTGGTCAACAGGCCGTACTGCTGCTGCAATCTAAACGTCCGGTCGGTCAGGTCGCCGAGCTGGCAAGCCTCGAAGCCAAAACCTAACTCCAGCAGCGACTGAACCTTGGCGCGATAGAGTGTAAGGCCGCGGATCGCATCGGGCTTGGCCGCCAGCTTTGCCGCCGGATTACCGCCCGACGTAAGGCCCCGCATCAATGCCTCGGCGAGCATCAGCTTGTGCGTGAGCTCCTGCCACACCGTCTGGGGCAGAACGCCTTTCAGCTCACCGCTCGCGCACCGCCGGATCAGGCGTTGCGCCTGCGAGGAAACGCCTTGCTCAGCATAAAGCAGGACATTGGTATCCACCACGCAAAGACTGCCTGCAGGGATGTCGTCGAGGTTCACAGATCCCAACTATCGTGTTCCAGTACGGTCTTCAACTGCTCCGGTGCCAGCAGCATCGGTCGCTCGCAGAAGAGCTGATACGCGGCATCTCGCCGCGCAGGCTGTGGAACGCCTTCGGAGAGATAGCGCTCTAATGCGTCCCGGATCACGTCGCTCAATGGACGGCTTTCGTCTGCTGCACGCCGTTTTGCGCGTCGCAGGACATCCTCTTCCAGCACAGTGCCGATCTTTCGTTTCATCACTTGCTCCTAATTCGATCCGGCCGAGCGCGGGCATTACTCGGCTGGCGGCAATACGTAAGTTCCAAGAACCGAGCGGCGTCACGCTCAATACTGTCCGAGGGGCCGGAGTGGAAACGTTCGAGATCGATCACTCCATCCAGCTGGGATGCGGTTTGGAAACATTTTTCAGCATCTCTTCACATTAATCAAGAAATCTAGAAGCGTCAAGAAGTACGTTTATTGCTGCCCGGCAACGATCCCCGTTAGGGCACGTGGTGCGGCTTGAAGGTTTTGCGGGCCTGTGGTATATATCATGGTATATACAATCGAAAAGGAGCCTCGCCATGCAAACCGCCAAGCTTTTCAAGAACGGCCGCAGTCAAGCTGTGCGCCTGCCGGCCGAGTTTCGCTTCGAGGGCGACGAGGTCCTGATCCGGCGCGATCCGGTCACTGGAGATGTCATCTTGAGTCCGCGCAACAGAAAGCTCGAAGAATGGCTCAAGCTGCGCGACAAGCTGATTGCCGAGGCCCCAAAGGAATTCGAGGATTTCGAGATACCGCGCGACCCCGGACCGGCGGTTGAGCGAGACTGGCCGTGACGGGCGCCCATCGCTACATGCTGGACACCAACGCTGCGTCCACTTTGATTCGGGGACGGGCTGGCGCGGCACTGCAAAGTCTGCTTGTTGAGCGAGATGCGTGTATCTCGGTCATTACCGAAGCCGAATTGCGCTTTGGTGTGACGCGCCGACCGGACGCCACGCGGCTGGCAAAAGCCGTCGAAGTTTTCCTGCGCGACATTCCTAGTCTACCTTGGACGTCCGCCACAGCGCAGGCCTACGCCGAGCTGCGCACCCGCATGGAAACCCAGGGCATGGGCCTGTCGGCCATGGACATGCTTATCGCCACCCATGCGCTAGCCGAAGACTGCACCCTCATCAGTGCCGACCGCGTCTTTGCCCAGGTGCCCGGCCTGCGCGTACTCGACTGGTCGGCCTCTGCCGACAAGTAGATCTAGCCGGCCGCCCGCGCTTCGAGTATTTCCACCGCCGGCAGTTTCTTCCCTTCGAGGTACTCCAGGAACGCGCCGCCCGCAGTGGAAATGTAGCCGATGTCCTTCGTTAGGCCGAACTTGTTGATCGCCGCCACGGTGTCGCCGCCGCCGGCGATCGAGAACGCTTTGGACGCGGCGATTGCCAGCGCCAGCGTCTTCGTGCCCGCCGCGAACTGATCGAACTCGAACACACCAACCGGACCATTCCAGACGATAGTGCCGGCGCGCTTCAGGCTCTCGGCCAGCAGCGCCGCGGTCTCGGGACCGATATCCAGGATCATCTCGCCTGCGCTTACCGCCGCAGCCGGTTTTACCGTCGCGGCCGCGGTCGCGGCCAGTTCGCCACCTACGACGACATCGGTTGGTATCGGCACCTCGGCGCCGCGCGCCTTCATCGCCGCCATGATTTTCTTCGCTTCTTCCACCAACTCGGCCTCGGCGAGCGACTTGCCGATCGGCAGACCGGCGGCAAGCATGAAGGTGTTGGCAATGCCGCCGCCGACGATGAGCTGATCCACTTTCGCAGCAAGCGCGGCAAGTATCGTGAGCTTGGTCGACACCTTGGACCCGGCCACGATCGCGATGAGCGGCCGCGCAGGCGCAGCGAGCGCCTTGCCCAGCGCTTCGAGTTCCGCCGCCATGAGCGGGCCGGCGCACGCGACCGGTGCGTATTTGGCCGCGCCGTGGGTGGTGGCTTCGGCGCGGTGCGCGGTGCCGAAGGCGTCGTTGACGTAGATGTCGCACAGCGCCGCGATGCGCTTCGCGAGCGCGTCGTCATTCTTCTTCTCGCCCTTGTTGAAGCGGCAGTTCTCCAGCAGCACCACCTTGCCCGGCGCCACCTCCACCCCATCGAGCCAGTCGCGCACGAGCGGCACCTCGGCGCCGAGCAGCCCGGACAGGTGGCGCGCGACTGGCGCGAGCGACTCCGCCGCGTTGAATTCGCCTTCTTTCGGCCGGCCGAAATGCGAAGCCAGCATCACGCGCGCGCCCTGGGCGAGTGCGGCGCGAATGCCCGGCAGCGCCGCGCGTATGCGCGTGTCGTCCGCCACCTTGCCGTCCTTGGCGGGCACGTTGAAATCAACCCGGATCAGCACGCGCTTGCCGCGCAGATCGAGGTCGGTCATTTTCAGGAATGTCATGGCATTCTCATTATGCGACGCCCCCCAGGCGACCGCCTGGGTCGGGTCGCAACAATATTATTTACTTCGCGTTCATGAGCGCGAGGGTGGTATCGAGCATGCGGTTGCTGAAACCCCATTCGTTGTCGTACCAGGCCGATGCCTTCACCAGCGTGCCGCCCGACACCTTGGTCAGCGTGGAATCGAATACGCTGGAATGCGCATTGTGGTTGAAGTCCACCGACACCAGCGGCTCCGAGTTGTAGGCGAGTATGCCCTTCAGGCTGCCCGCGGCCGCATCCTGCATGATCTGGTTCACTTCTTCCGTGCTGGTCGCGCGCTTGGCGATGAAGGACAGGTCGACGATGGAGACGTTGATGGTCGGCACGCGTATGGCGTAGCCGTCCAATTTGCCGTTCAGTTCGGGCAGCACCAGACCCACCGCGGCAGCCGCGCCGGTCTTGGTCGGGATCATCGACATGGTGGCAGAGCGCGCACGGCGCAGGTCCTCATGATAGACGTCGGTCAGCACCTGGTCGTTGGTGTAGGCGTGGATGGTGGTCATCAGGCCGCACACCAGGCCGATTCTGTCGTGCAGGGGCTTGACCATCGGCGCCAGGCAATTGGTGGTGCAGGACGCATTCGAAACGACCGTGTGCGCGGCTTTGAGCACGTTGTGATTCACGCCGTAGACGATGGTGGCATCGACGTCCTTGCCGCCGGGGGCGGAAATGATCACCTTCTTCGCTCCGGCCTTGAGGTGGGCGCCCGCCTTTTCCTTGCTCGTGAAGAGCCCCGTGCACTCCAGCACCGCGTCTACACCCAGCGCGGTCCAGGGCAGCTCGGCCGGATTGCGCACGGCACAGACGCGAATCTTGTCCCCGTTTACCACCATGTAATCGCCCTCCACCGCCACGGTTCCGGGGAACTTGCCGTGCACGGTATCGTAGCGGGTCAGGTGGGCGTTGGTCTGGGCATCGCCCAGGTCGTTGACAGCGACGATCTGAATGTCGTGTTTCTTGCCGCCTTCATAAAGCGCGCGCACGATGTTGCGTCCGATGCGGCCATAGCCGTTGATAGCGACCTTGATAGTCATGACTTGCTCCTAGCAGAAAAGTGAAACCGTGGGTTCACGCAGAAAGAAATGAAAAACCTGTTTCAAATTGAGGGGATACCTCCCCTCATACTCCTCTAGATCGGCCCGCTGCAAAATTCTTTTTGCAGCGGGTTCCAAGGTATACACGGATCCATGCAAACACGATTTACGTAAGATCAACGCACAGGCGTCCGATCAGATCACGGACTTCGCCGCGGCAACGACATTGTCCACGGTGAAGCCGAAATAATTGAATAGCTCGGGACCCGGCGCGGATTCGCCGTAGCGGTCGATGCCGATTACCGCACCGTCCAGACCGACGTACTTGTGCCAACAGGCGGACACGCCCGCTTCCACCGCCACGCGCGGAACGCCGCGCGGCAGCACCGATTCGCGATAGCTAAGGTCCTGCCGGTCGAATACGTTGGTCGAGGGCATGGACACGACGCGCGCGCGCACCCCCGCATCGATGAGCTTCGCCTGCGCGCCGAGCGCAAGCTGGACTTCCGAGCCGGTGGCGAGCAGCAGCACCTGCGGTGCCCCCGCGCAATCGGAAAGCACATAAGCGCCGCGCGCGATTTGCCCGAGCGCGCGCGCGTCGCGCCTTTGGAACGGCAGGTTCTGGCGCGAGAACACGAGCGCGCTCGGACCGTCGCCCCGTTCGACCGCGCATATCCAGGCCTGCGCCGATTCGACGGTGTCGCACGGCCGCCACAAGTCGAGATTGGGCACCAAGCGCAGGCTCGCGATGTGCTCGACCGACTGGTGCGTCGGGCCGTCCTCGCCCAGGCCGATGGAATCGTGGGTAAAGACGAAAACGTTTCGCAGCTTCATCAGCGCCGCCATGCGCAAGGCGTTGCGGCTGTAATCGGAGAATGTCAGGAACGTGCCGCTAAACGGCAATAAGCCGCCGTGCAAAGCGATGCCGTTTCCGATCGCCGCCATGCCGAACTCGCGCACGCCGTAATAGGCGTAGTTGCCGCCGCCTTCGGCGCTCACCGCCTTGGCGCCGGACCAGCTGGTCAGGTTCGACCCGGTGAGGTCGGCCGAACCCCCTAGGAATTCGGGCAGCGCGCTCGCCAAGGCCTCGATCGCATTCTGCGAGGCTTTGCGCGTCGCAATGGTTTCGGCCTTGGCATCGATCTTCGCGAGCAGCGCGTCGCAATGCGCCCGCCAGCGCGCAGGCAATTCGCCCGCCATGCGCCGCCGGAACTCGCGCGCGAGCTCCGGATAGCGCTTCTCATAGGCGCCGAAACGCTCGTTCCAGTCGCCCTCGAGCCGCGCGCCGCGCGCGCGCGCGTCCCAGCCCTCATAGATTGCCTGCGGGATCTGGAACGGCGGGTGATGCCAGCCGATAGTCGCGCGCGTCGCCGCGACTTCTTTTTCTCCCAAGGCCGCGCCGTGCGCATCGTGCGACCCGGCCTTGTTCGGCGAGCCGTTCCCGATCACCGTCTTGCAGCAGATGAGGCTGGGACGATCGGTCACCGCCTTGGCTGCGACCAGTGCGCGGTCCACCGCGTCCGCGTCATGGCCGTCCACTGCGGCTACGACATGCCAGCCGTAGGCCTCGAAGCGCTTCGGCGTGTCGTCGGTGAACCAGCCCGCTACCTTGCCGTCGATGGAGATGCCGTTGTCGTCGTATAGCGCGATCAGCTTGCCGAGCTTGAGCGTGCCGGCGAGCGAGCACACCTCGTGCGATATGCCCTCCATCAGGCAGCCGTCGCCGAGCAGGGCGTAGGTGTGGTGATCGACAATAGTAAGGCCCGGGCGGTTGAACTCCGCGGCGAGCAAGCGCTCCGCGAGCGCCATGCCGACCGCGTTGGCAATGCCTTGGCCAAGCGGCCCGGTCGTCGTTTCCACGCCCGGGGTTAGGCCATACTCCGGATGGCCCGGCGTCTTCGAATGCAGCTGGCGAAAGCGGCGCAGTTCGTCCACCGGCAGATCGTAACCGGTAAGGTGCAAGAGCGAATAAAGCAGCATCGAGCCGTGGCCGTTCGATAACACGAAGCGGTCGCGATCGACCCATTTCGGGTTCGCAGGATGGTGGCGCAAGTGGCGGTTCCACAAGGCTACGGCGACCTCGGCCATGCCCATGGGCATGCCCGGATGGCCGGAGTTGGCGGCCTGCACCGCGTCCATGGAAAGGGCGCGGATGGCGTTGGCGAGTTCAGTAGTGGTGGCTTTCATGGCGGGGCGGGAAGACGCGAAGGGGGGATTATCGTCGAAGCGCCGCGATTTTTCCAATCCGCAGGAATGATGCACTGCCCGCGAGCATCTATAATCGCCTAGTCCCCGGCGTAAAATGAATTTTGCAGCGGGCCGATCCAGGGGAGCACGAGGTGAGCCGGGTGGGAAAGGAAGGGTCCCACCCCTTCCTCGGCCCCTCATTTTGAAACAGAGGCTCACTTAACCGAAGTGTGATCAGTGCAAGAAAGGAGGTTCGCAATGGCAAGACTCGCATTCCTCGGCCTTGGCGTCATGGGCTTTCCCATGGCGGGCTACCTGGCCAAGAACCGCCACGACGTCACCGTGTACAACCGCACGCGCGCCAAGGCCGACGCCTGGGTGGCCAAATACGGCGGCAAAGCGGCCGACACCCCCAAAGCCGCCGCCCAGGGAGCGGCCATCGTCTTTTCCTGCGTCGGCGACGACCCGGACGTGCGTGCCGTGACCCTCGGCGCCAACGGCGCATTCGAAGGCATGGCCGCGGGCGGCATCTACGTCGATCACACCACCGCATCGGCGAATATTGCGCGCGAACTCTTCGCCGTTGCGGCAAAAAAAGGCGTCCATTTCATCGATGCGCCGGTATCAGGCGGTCAGGCGGGCGCCGAGAACGGCGCGCTCACGGTAATGTGCGGCGGCGAAGCGGCAGCGTTCGAGACCGCAAAACCGGTCATCGCCCACTATGCCAAGGCGGTGACGCTAATCGGACCGTCGGGGTCGGGCCAGCTTACAAAATTGGTCAATCAAATCTGCATCGCGGGACTGGTCCAAGGATTGTCCGAAGCCATCAACTTCGGTCTCAAAGCCGGCCTGGACATGAAACTCGTGCTGGAGGTGATCGGCAAGGGTGCGGCGCAATCCTGGCAGATGGATAACCGCGGCAAGACCATGATCGAGGATAAATTCGACTTCGGCTTCGCCGTCGACTGGATGCGCAAGGACCTGCGCATCTCGCTGGAAGAGGCGAAGAAGAACAATGCGCCGCTGCCGGTCACCGAAATCATCGACGGCTACTACGCGGAAGTGCAGCAGATGGGCGGCGGGCGCTGGGATACCTCGAGCCTGATCAAACGATTGAGAAAAGCTTGAGCGTATTGCCCTTCACCGCTCCCGCGGCCTATGTCAGCGGCGTATTCCCCGCGGGCGAGCCCGACGCGTTTAGCCTGTGCTTCGTGTTCCAGCAGGCGCTGCTGCTGGTTGCAGACAATCCGCCCGAGCTGCGATTGCCTCAGCATGGCGAGCTCGCCCGCCTCGGCGCAGCGCCGCTGCGTAGCATGTATCTCGGCACCCTGGGCGAGCGCACCTGCTACGCGTTCGAGTTCGGCGCCGATGCCGAGGCACCGCCCGGGACGCGCTGGCAGGGACTGCGCGCGCTCTATGGCAAACTGAATGATGCCGAATTCGCGCTCGCGGGACGCGCGCTGCAACTCGTCGACTGGGATCGCACCCATCAGTTCTGCGGCTGCTGCGGCACGCCCATGCAGCATCGCGGCAACGAGCGCGCGAAGGAATGCCCCGCGTGCGAGCTCGTCGCCTATCCGCGCATCGCCCCAGCGGTAATGTGCCTCATCCGGCGCGGGCGCGAAATTCTGCTCGCGCGCTCGCCGCGATTCGCCCCCGGCGTCTACAGCGCGCTCGCGGGTTTTGTCGAGCCGGGCGAAACGCTCGAACAATGCCTTGCGCGCGAGGTGCTGGAAGAAACCGGCCTCGCCATCGCCAACCCGCGCTATTTCGCGAGCCAGCCCTGGCCGTTCCCGCATTCGCTCATGATCGCCTTTGTCGCCGACTACGCGGGCGGCGAAATCACGCCTGCGCCGGACGAAATAGAGGACGCGCAATGGTTTGGGATCGACGCGCTGCCCAGATTACCCGCCAGGATATCGATTGCGCGCCGGCTCATAGACGGCGTCGTGGACGAAATGCGCAAGGCTTAATCCGGACAAGCCGGAACCAAACGAAAAGCTACTTTCCTGCGAGGAAGCGGAAATCCACCTCGGGCTTTCTGTCGCTGACGATATCCGCGATTGCCGCACCCGAACCGCATGACATGGTCCAGCCCAAGGTGCCATGGCCGGTGTTGAGGAACAGGTTGACATAGCGCGTGCGGCCGATGCAGGGCACGCCGCCTGGCGTGGCCGGGCGCAACCCGGCCCAGAACTGCGCCTCGTTCGGCCTGCCTGCCTTGGGAAAGAGTTCGAATGTTCGTTTTACGATGGCCTTGCAGCGTACTTCGTTGATCGCGGCGTCGTAGCCGGTCAACTCGGCGGTGCCGGCCACGCGCAGCCGATCGCCCAATCGCGACATGACGAGCCTGTAAGCCCCGTCGCTCACGCTGATCTGCGGCGCCACATCGCCTGCGGCAAGCGGGATGGTGATCGAGTAGCCCTTGAGCGGATACACCGGAATCGAAATGCCGAGAGGGCGCAACAGCAACGGGCTGTAGCTGCCTAGCGCGACGACATAACTGTCGGTCTCGAGCGCGTCGCCTTTGGCTAGATGCACGCGGACCACGCGATCGCCCGCGGCTTCGACACGCTCGATGCTCGTGCCGTAGCGAAATCGCACGCCTCGCGCCGCTGCAAGCGCCGCAAGGCCCTGCGTGAACTTGTGCGCGTCGCCGGACTCGTCCCCGGGGGCGTGCAAGCCTCCGACGATGCGCCCCGCGCACGTCGCTAGCGCGGGCTCCAGCTCGACACATTCGGCCGAGTTGAGCGCGCGTAAATCGATGCCGTGTATCTTTTCGAGCTCCGCGGCCGCATGGGCCTCTTCCAGGGCGGCGCGACTTTCGTAAATGCGCAGGATGCCGCGCTTTTGCTGGTCGTACTGGATGCCGGTTTCTGCGCGCAGCGCCAGGAGCTGCGCGCGGCTGTAACGGTTCATCGCCGCGATCTGCGCGGTGTTGGCGCGAGCGCGCGCAGGCAGGCATTCACGCAGGAAGGCGAGGCCCCAAGCCCATTGGTGCGGGTCGGCGCGCAGGCGAAACAGCAGCGGCGAATCTTCGCGCCCCAGCCATTTCAACACCTGCTTGGGCGTACCGGGATTGGCCCAGGGTTCGGCGTGACTGGCCGAGATCTGGCCGCCGTTGGCGTAGCTCGTCTCCATCGCGGCTGCTTCCTGGCGATCGACGACCGTGACCTCGTGGCCGGCGCGCGCAAGGTACCACGCGCTGGTTACGCCGACTACGCCGGCGCCTAATACTGCAATTCTCATTTCGCGCGTGGATCGAGGCCGCGCGCATGGGCCCGGCTACTCACCGCGAACGGACTGTCCGGCCTGCCTTCAACCGGGGTAAGCGACCACATCCTGGCGCTGCTCGCCCAGACCCTGGATGCCCAGGTTCATGACATCGCCCGCTTTCAGGAACACCGGATCGGGTTTCATGCCCATGCCCACTCCCGGAGGCGTGCCGGTAGTGATGATATCCCCCGGCAGCAGCGTCATATACTGACTGCAGTAGGCGACGAGCTTCGCCACGCCGAAGATCATGGTGCGGGTGTTGCCTTTCTGCATGCGCCGGCCGTTTACATCCAGCCACACGTCCAGGTTCTGCGGATCGCGGATCTCGTCGGTGGTCACGAGCCAGGGGCCGATCGGCCCGAAAGTATCGCAACTCTTGCCCTTGGTCCATTGGCTCGACTGCAGCTGAAAAGCGCGTTCGGACACGTCGTTCACAATGCAATACCCGGCAACATGGTCGAGCGCCTTCTCCTCCGGCACGTGTTGCGCCTTCTTGCCGATGACTACGCCCAGTTCGCACTCCCAATCGAGCTGGGTCGCGTACTTCGGCATGACGACCTTGTCGTTTGGCCCGTTGATGCAGGTCGTCGCTTTCATGAATATGACCGGTTCCGCAGGTATCGGCATGTTCGCCTCGCGCGCGTGGTCGGCGTAATTGAGGCCGATGGCGACGAATTTGGAAATGCCCACATAGGGTACGCCCAAGCGCGGCTCGCCCTTCACCAGCGGCAGCGTCTCGGCCTTGAATTTCCGCAGCTTCGCCAGTCCCGCGGGTGAGATCGTTCCCTGGTCGATCTGCTCGACCACACCAGACAGGTCGCGGATATTGCCTTGGGCATCGATCATGCCTGGCTTCTCGAATCCATTCTTACCGTAACGACAGAGTTTCATGTTTTTCTCCGTTTCAAGGGACCCGGGCTGCAAAAGTTAGGGGGTATTTTACTTAGCAAACGCAAAATCCCCAACTATTTCGAGGGATATTCACGTATTCATCGCGACTTTAGAGTGGCTAAGCGCAAATCCGACCGCTGCACGGCCACCCGAGGTGTTCGTGTCTAGGAAAGCCATGGCAGTCGCAACTGCTGGCGAACCGCCCTAAGGAAACTCTGAAAAAGGGGCCCATGGCCCCCTTCCCCCCCAATCTCACTGAAAAACCTCGGCCGAGAAACTATCGCCCGAGGTTTTTCATAGGTTACCTAAAGCGTCATGCCCCCGTCCACAGTGAAAGTGGTTCCGGTGGCGAAGCTGGATTCATCGGAGGCGAGATAGACGAACAAGGGCACAATATCGTCCACCGTGCCCAGGCGCCCCATGGGCTGGCGCGCGATGAAATCCTTGCGCGCCTGCACCGGATCTGGAAACGCATTGATGCGATCCGCGAGCGAAGGCGTGTCTACGGTCCCCGGGCATACCGCGTTGCAGCGTATGCCCTGCTTGACGTAATCTGCCGCAACCGCCTTGGTCAGGCCGATCACCGCGGCCTTGGAGGTGCCATAGACCAGCCGGTTCGGAACACCATGCAGACTCGATGCGACCGAGGACACGTTGATGATCGAGCCCCGCCCTTGCGCCAGCATTCCTGGCAAAAAAGCCCTCGTCGTCAGGTACATAGATCGCACGTTCACATTCATGCTGAAATCCCAATCCTCAGGCGCGCAATCGAGGATGGCGCCATGATGGACATAGCCGGCGCAATTGAGCAACACGTCGATTGCGCCGGCTTCAGCTGCCATCTCCGCGATGGCCTGTTGGTTGGTTGCATCCAACTGCCGGATGATGATCCCCTCGCGGCCGGCAAGCGACTGCAGCGGGCCCGGCTTGATGTCGGTCGCCCAAACTTTTGCGCCCTCCAGGGCAAATGCGATGGCCGCGGCCTTGCCCATGCCCTGGCCGGCCGCCGTGATGAATGCGGTTTTGCCTTTGAGTCTTCCGCTCACGCTCGCCTCGTCCAGAATGCCGAAGTCGGGGATTATAGACAGCACGCTTCAGGCTGTCACAGTTCCGCTGCCTGAATTCTTTGCACGCACGCGCGCAGCCGATGCGGCGAGAGGTCAAACTCCTTGCAGGGCGCAACAATATTCAACTAGACTGTTCTTAGACTATTCGGCACCCGCGCCGTCATTCCGTGCAGGCAATCACATAGGAGCTTTTCCGGCCTTTTCGGCTTGCGCCAGTCATCCCTCGCCGCACACTTATGGCCTCGGTCACCCTCAAAGGCGTCTATAAATCCTTTGGCACCACAAGGGTGGTGCATGGTGTGGACATCGTCATTGCCGACGGGGAATTCTGCGTGCTGGTCGGCCCGTCGGGCTGCGGCAAGTCCACGTTACTGCGCATGATTGCCGGGCTGGAGGAGATCTCCGGCGGCGCGCTCGGCGAAGGCGCGGCGCTCGCAACCGCAATGATCCCGTTCCTGCTGGCCGCGATATTATTTAGTTATTTCGGCCTCCAACGCCGCGCCTGGCAGCAAGGCGGGGGCGACAAATGAGCCAAGACGTCCAGGATACGCCAGGCATGAACTATCTGGAATCGCTGCCGCAACGCGTGGTGGTCATCTACATCCCCCTATTCGTCTTCCTGTTCGTGCTGCTGTTCCCGTTCTACTGGATGGGAACGACCGCGTTCAAACCGAACGCGGAGTTGTTATCGCGCAGCGGCAATCCGTTCTGGGTGATCGCGCCGACGCTGGAGCACTTCAAGCATCTCCTGCTCAAAACCGCATATCCGAGCTGGATGTGGAACACCATCCTGATAGCCACGGTGTCGACCTTCTTCTCGTTGTTTGCGAGCGTGCTCGCCGCCTACGCGATCGAACGCCTGCGCTTTTCCGGCTCGCGCCAAGTCGGCCTGTGCATATTTCTCGCCTACCTCGTGCCGCCTTCGATCTTGTTCATCCCACTCGCCTACATCGTGTTCCAGCTGGGACTGTTCGACACGCGCTGGGCGCTGATGCTGACTTATCCGACCTTCCTGATTCCGTTCTGCACCTGGCTGCTGATGGGCTATTTCCGCTCGATTCCGTTCGAATTGGAGGAATGCGCGCTGATCGATGGCGCGAGCCGGCTGCAGATCCTGACCAAGATCGTCCTGCCGCTCGCGGTGCCCGGGCTGATCTCGGCCGGGATTTTCGCCTTCACGCTGTCGTGGAACGAATTCATCTATGCGCTCACCTTCATCTCCGCCTCGGAGAACAAGAGCGTCCCGATAGGCGTGATCACCGAACTTGTGGAGGGCGATGTCTATCACTGGGGGGCGCTCATGGCGGGCGCCCTGCTCGGTTCGCTGCCGGTCGCTGTCGTTTACTCCTTTTTCGTCGAGTATTACGTCGCCGGTATGACTGGCGCGGTAAAAGAGTAATGCCGCGCCGGGCGCCGCCCCCTGTGGGAAAGCGGCCGCAATCCGGACTCGGCGCACATCCACGACAACTATTTGTGAGGTCTCGCCTATGAACCATATCGATTTGAACAACCGCGCCGCGATCGTCACGGGCGGCGCGCAGGGCATAGGACTTGCGATCGTCAAGCGCATGCTCGCCTCGGGGGCGAGCGTGCGCATCTGGGACTGCGACCAGAAACGATTGCAGCAAACGCTCGCGACGCTGTCCGGGCCGGTGAGCGGGGACGCCGTCGACGTAGGCGACGAAAAATCGGTCGCGCAAGGCACTGCCGCCGCGGTCGTTGCGCTGGGCAAGATAGACATCCTCGTGAATAACGCCGGCGTCGCCGGCGTGAACGCACCGGTAATCAGTTATCCGCTCGACGAATGGGAGCGCGTGCTCAAAGTCGACCTGACCGGGCCGTTCCTGTGCTGCCGCGCGGTCGCAGCGCATATGGTGAAGCAGAAATACGGCCGCATCGTCAACATCGCCTCCATCGCGGGCAAAGAGGGGAACCCCAACGCCGCCGCCTATAGCGCCGCCAAAGCGGGCGCGATCGCGCTCACCAAGTCGCTCGGCAAGGAACTCGCCAAGGACGGCGTGATGGTCAATTGCGTCACGCCCGCAGCTGCGAAGACCGCGATTTTCGATCAGATGTCGCAGCAGCACATCGATTACATGCTGTCCAAGATTCCGATGGGACGCTTCGTGCTCGTCGACGAAATCGCGGCGCTGGCAAGCTGGCTCGCGTCGGAGGATTGCTCCTTCAGCACCGGGGGCGTGTTCGACATCTCCGGCGGCCGCGCGACCTATTGAACGGGATTTTTGTTGAGGAATCGAAACATGACTAAGAAGAAACAACTGCGCGGATGGCTTTTTCATCCGCGCACAATTACCGCCCCGCAGCTGTGAAGGCGCTGGTTGCAAGAGAGTAGAATTATCGTTTCTCAAGAAACCTGAATAACGAAGGCACCAGCATGCAGCAAACCGCGGATTTGACGATACGCCTGAACCGCGCCGACGACGTCGTCATCGCACGCGTCGAAATTGCAGAAGGCACCGCGTTGCCGAACGAAAACAACGTTCGCGTCGCGGCGCGCGTGCCGGCCGGACACAAGGTCGCCATGCACGGGATCAAATCGGGCAGTCCGGTACGGCGCTACAACCAGATCATCGGTTTCGCCACCTGCGACATCAAGGCAGGCGAGCATGTCCATATGCACAACATCGCCATGGGCAATTTCGAGCGCGATTACGCGTTTTGCGCCGACGCCAAGCCCACCAGCTTCGTCGCACAGCCGGCCACATTCGATGGCATCGTGCGCGCAGACGGGCCAAATGCAGGGCGCGTCGCCACGCGCAACTACATCGGCATCCTCGCGAGCGTCAACTGCTCGGCCACGGTGGCGCGCATGATCGCCCGGCATTTCGAGAATCGGCTGGACGCCTACCCGAATGTGGACGGCGTGGTCGCGCTCACGCACAAATCGGGCTGCGGCATGGGTTCCGAAGGCGAGCCCATGGACGTGCTGCGCCGGACCATGGCCGGCTACGCGCGCCATGCCAACTTTTACGCGGTGCAGATCGTGGGGCTGGGTTGTGAGGCGAATCAGATTGCGAGCCTGCTCGCGACGCAACAACTCATGCGCAGCGACAGGTTCGGCGCCTTTACCATCCAGGAAAAAGGCGGCACCATGAAAGCCGTGCGCGAGGGCATCGCGCGCATCGAGGCGATCCTTCCGCAGGCCAACCGGGTCAAACGCGAAACCGTGCCGGCGAGCCATCTGTTCGTGGCGTTGCAATGCGGCGGCTCCGACGGCTACTCCGGCATTTCCGCCAACCCGGTGCTCGGCGCCGCAGTGGACCTGCTGGTGCGTCATGGCGGCAGCGCCATCCTGTCGGAGACACCGGAGATCTACGGCGCCGAACACCTGCTCACGCGCCGCGCGCTCACGCGCGCGGTCGGCGAAAAGCTGATTCGCCGCATCAAGTGGTGGGAGGATTACACGGCGCGCAACGGCAACGAAATGAACAACAACCCCTCGCCCGGCAACAAGGCGGGCGGTCTCACCACCATACTCGAAAAATCGCTCGGCGCGGTGGCCAAGGGCGGCACCACCAATCTAGTCGACGTGTACGAATACGCCGAGCCGGTGACGGCCAAGGGTTTCGTCTACATGGACACGCCCGGATTCGACCCCGTCGGCGCGACCGGCCAGGTCGCGGGCGGCGCAAATCTGGTCTGCTTCACCACCGGCCGCGGTTCGGCCTACGGCTGCAAGCCGGCGCCTTCGCTCAAGCTCGCCACCAACACGCACCTTTACGAACACCAAGAAGAGGACATGGACATGAACTGCGGCACCATCGTCGATGGCAAGGAAAGCATCCAGGCGGCGGGGCAGCGGCTGTTCGATCTGATCCTCAAAACCGCCTCCGGCGAGAAGACCAAGAGCGAAACATTCGGCTACGGTGAGGACGAGTTTGCGCCCTGGGTCCTAGGAGCGACCATGTAATGGGCGCTCCTTCGAAAAAGCCGGTGGGCGACCATGTAATGGGCGCGCGCTTATTTCGCCTCGCACTTCTCGCTGCCCTCGCTTGCGCAGCGCAGCCTGCACTGGCGAAGGTGGTGGTGAAAAAAGGCGTTTACGGGGCCATCGCCTTAGAGCGCGAGTCGGGCCAGTTTGGCTACGCTTACGATTCAGCTACCTCGCGCGCGGCCAAGGTCGAAGCCCTGAAGCAATGCGCTCACCCGCGCTGCGAAGTGGTGGCGGCCTTCAGCAACGCTTGCGGCGCGCTCGCGCGCGGTCGCGCCAAATATTTCCCGGCCACGGGCGCCACCCGGCAGGAGGCCGAAACCAAGGCGCGGCGCCTGTGTGCGGCCAAGGATTGCGAAGTGGCGGCTTGGGCCTGCACCAAGTAGAGCGCTGACGCGATATGGACGCTCTAATGGAGTTCCGATGGATGACGTGATGACGAAGATTGATTTGCCAGCCAATCCGGGCATGGCGCCCAAGAGCCGCTCGGGGGACTCGACCGGAATACTCCCGAGTCAGAAGATTAAGGAGATGTTGAAAAACGGCGAGATCACGAGGACGCTGGGACTGATCGATGATGACCAAGTCCAACCTGCCAGCATAGATCTGCGGCTCGGCGAATGCGCTTACCCGGTGGATACGAGCTTTCTTCCAGGCAAGGAAATGAGAGTGCTCGAAAAGATGAAACAACTGGACGGCCGATTCGACAGCTTTAAGATTGATCTGCGCAAAGGCGCTGTTCTGGAAAAGGGGCGGATCTATGTTATCCCGCTCTTGGAATCCATTAATTTGAAAAGCGAGGTGGCCGCCTTTGCCAACCCGAAGAGTTCCACCGGCCGACTGGATATACTGACGCGCTTGATTGCCGATGGAGCCACTGTATTTGATCAGGTGCGAGAAGGTTATGCAGGCGAGCTCTATATAGAAGTCGCACCGAGAAGTTTCAGCGTGGTGGTGAAAACCGGAACCCGCTTGAACCAGTTGAGGTTTCGCCGCACGCGAGGGCAGGAGCCCAAATCCATCACCTCGGCGGAATGGAAACAGCTTCTCGGCGAAGGCCAGATCGTGAATTTCAGCGAGCATGAAAAGAAGGCGAAATCCATCAAAAAGGGCGTGCTGCCATTCACCGTGGACTTGGAAGGCGACGGCACGCAAGGTTGCCTGATCGGATACCGCGCAAAGAAGCATGCCGCGCGAATCGATCTGGAGAAACGCGATTACGACCCCCTCGATTTCTGGGAGCCCATCCGGTTTCATAAGACCTCTTCGCTGATTTTGGATCCGGACGAGTTCTATATTCTCATGACGAAAGAAGCGATCGCCGTGCCCCCGGACTACGCGGCAGAGATGTTGCCGTACGATACCCGCGCCGGCGAATTCCGCGTTCACTATGCCGGTTTTTTCGATCCTGGATTTGGTTGGAACGCCAACACAAACAAGGCGGGAAGCAGCAGGGGGGTTCTGGAGGTGCGCTCGCACGAAGTTCCTTTTTTGCTTGAGCATGGGCAGACCGTCGGCTGGCTGCGCTATGAGCGCATGGCAGCCCGGCCCGAGCTGCTGTATGGTCAGGACAGCAACTCGAACTATCAGGGACAGAGCCTTAAATTGGGCAAGCAGTTCAGGCAACTTAGCGCCTAGAATGGAGCTATGAAGCCCTCCAAAGCACGCGCCATCGATTCCGGCAAGTACCGCGCCTGGCGACCGTGTTCCTGAGAAGGTCGTCAACGATCCCGCGGTTGACCTGAACGCCTGCGTCCCATGTCGTATTACCTCATTGTCTTACCAGAGGTGATCATGAAATCGATCAAGGCTTCGAGCAAGGGGCGGATAATCATTCCAAAACCGATCCGCGACGCACTGGACATCCGCTGCGGCACGCAGCTAAACGTGGAACTGGATCCCGGCAAGGGCTTCAAGGTCACAATCAAGCCGAACGATCGAGTCGAGCGGGTGCGGCGGCTGGCAGGTTCGCTCGCTCATCGTGCCAAGCGCGTGACGCCCGCGCAGGAAGCGGCTGCGCTGCTTGAAGCGGTGCAGGCCGACGATGAACATACCAAGAGCCGCGGACGGCGGCGGTGATCAGCGTCGGCACTAACCTGCTGGTGCGCATTGCCACCCTACGGCCGCTTGCCTAGGCTCGACTGGCTAAACCGAGCGGGCGATACGAGCTTGCACAATTGAGACAGTACCCTGTGCTCACTCCCCCATCTGCAACAGCGTGCCGCGCTGGCGCGCGCCGCGAAAGGCAGTGAAGAATATGCCGGCACCCGCGGCAATATATAGCGCGTTCAGCGCCGCTGCGCCGAAGAACAGCTCCCAGCTGAACTCGGCCTCGAGCAGCACGCCGCGCATGCCTTCGAAAACGTAGCTGGTCGGCAGCGACCAGGCTACGCTTTGCAGCCAGCCGGGCAGCACGCTGACCGGATAGTAGATGCCGGAAATCGGCGCGATGACGAAGATCACCCCCCAGGCGAAGTTCTCCGCCGCCAGGCCATAGCGCAAGACCAGCGCCGCGACCATCAGCCCCACCGCCCAGCCGGTGACGAGCAGGTTCGCGAAAAACGCGAGCAGCGGCAGCCCCAGGTCGAAAATCGACGCCGCATACAGCGCGATCGCCAGCGCCGCCGCTGCGCCGACGCCGACGCAGGTTTTCAGGAAGCTCAAGGCGATCATCGATGCGATCAGTTCGGTCGGCCGCAGCGGGCTGACGAACAGATGGCCGAGGTTGCGCGAATACAGCTCCTCGAGAAAGGCGAGCGCAAATGCGATCTGGCCGCGAAACAGCACTTCCCACAACAGCAGCCCCGAGACCAGCAATGCCGGCACCTGCGCCACGACGGAAGAATTGGCGGCGAAAAACTTGGCGATGAAGCCCCACAACACCATGTTCATGGTCGGCCAGTAGGCGGTTTCGAGCACACGCACCCAGGACCTGCGCCACAAAAAGACGTGGCGCAGCAGCATGCCGTAGACCCTTTGCGGCGAACCGCTCACCGGCGCACCCCGTCTGCCGCCGCCTTGGCCGCCCTGCTCTCTGCGCGCGCCACGTCGAGGAACACCTCCTCCATACTGCTGCGGCCGTAGCGCGCGATCAGTTCGGGCGGCGAGCCGCGGTCGACGATGCTCCCCTGCTTCATCATCAGCACCTGATGGCAGATGCGCTCGACTTCGACCATGTTGTGCGAGGCGAGCAGCAGCGTGGCGCCGGACTGCTTCTGGTAATCGACCAGGTAGGTGCGGATGCGGTCGGCGATATCCGGGTCGAGCGAAGCGGTGGGCTCGTCGAGCAGCAGCACCTCGGGCCGGTTGAGCAGCGCCTTCGCCACCGACACGCGCGTGCGCTGGCCGGCGGAAAGCGTGCCGTAATAACGCTCGAGCAGGGAAGCGAATTCGAACTGCTCGGCAAGTTCGTCGATGCGCCGCCGGATCTGCCGCAGGCCGTAGAGGTGCGAAAAAACGATCAGGTTTTCCTTCACCGTGAGCTTCTTCGGCAGCTCGACGTAGGGCGAGGTGAAATTCATGCGCGGAAGCGCGCGGTAGCGCTGCCGCGCCATGTCGATGTTGAGCACGCGCACGCTGCCCGAGGTCGGCAGCAGCACGCCGAGCAGGATCGCGAGCGTGGTGGTCTTGCCAGCGCCGTTTCCGCCGAGGAGCCCGCAGGTGGTGCCGCGCCCGACCTGAAAGCTCAGGCCGTCGACGGCCTGCACGCGGCCATAGCGCTTCACCAGGTTTTCGACCGCGATCGCCTGGCTCAAGCGCTTCCCCTGCAGTTTCGCGGGCTTGCCATATGTCTCGGAGCGCCGGACGAATTGCCGTCAGGCGGCTGATTTAGGGGAGCACGAGGGGACGGGTCCTCTCGTTTTGTTCCGTACTCCGGGTGGCCGGGCAGACACGGGTGTTAGAATTTTAGCATGAAGCCGCCATTGCCCCGATCCACCGGACCGCGCCTGTACTGCGATCTGCCCCTCTCCCCCGGCGCGGAAATCGTCCTCCCCGAGGCTGCCGCCCGCCACGCCGTGACGGTGTTGCGGCTGCAGCCGGGCGACACGCTCTGCCTGTTCAACGGCGAGGGCGGAGAATATCGGGCCAGCCTCATCGCCGTGAACAAACACGCAGCCCGGGTGCGCGTCACCGAATTCCGCGCGATCGAGCGCGAATCGCCGCTCGCGCTCACCTTGGCGCTGGGCATTTCTGCCGGCGAGCGCATGGACTACAGCCTGCAGAAAGCGACCGAGCTCGGCGTCACCGCGATCCAACCGCTTGCCACCGAGCGCAGCGTGGTGAAACTCGCGGCAGAGAGAGCCGATAAACGCCTGCGACACTGGCAAAACGTCGTCATCGCCGCATGCGAACAATGCGGACGCAACCGCGTGCCGGTTATCACGCCAGTGCAAACGCTGTTCGGCTATCTCGCCCAGGTCGATCGCGGCGCTCGCCTGTTGATCCTCTCCCCCGATGCCGCCGCACCGCTAAAAACAGTGGCACGATCGGCCGCGGCAGTGCTGCTCATCGGCGCCGAGGGCGGTTTTTCGCAAGCCGAACAAGAAGCAGCGCAAGCGAGCGGCTTCGAACTGGTAAACCTCGGGCCGCGCATCCTGCGCACCGAAACGGCGCCGGTCGCGGCGCTGGCGGCGCTGCAAACGCTGTGGGGAGATCTGTAGCTTTCGGTTCAGGTGGACAGCTTCCTACCCAGCTTGCCTTCGATTGCGCCAACCTTGCTCTTCAGGCGTCCGCTTTTTCCCGCGCGGTAATCGATCTTTATCGAGGTCGAGATGCGGTTGCAGTCCTGGCTCATCCTTTGAAAACAGGCGGTGACCAGCGCCAGCACCTCGTCCCATTCCCCTTCCACGATGGTTCCCATGGGCGTCAGCTGGTACGCAAGTCCGCTCTTGTCGATGATGTCCAGAGAACGCGCCACATAGGCGCTGAGACTCTCGCCCTTGTCGAGTGGGGACATGGAAAATTCGGCTACAACCATTTGAGTCTCCTTGATCGGGGAAAGAAAGGGGTGTCAACGTCGATGCGCAAGCGGCAATGCATGTGCGAGCGCAAAGGCCCGCGTCTCAGCCCGCGAAGCGAACCACGAATTCCTCCGCGTCGACCGGCGGACCCTTGAAATCGGCCTGCATGAAGTCGCAGCCCAGTTCCGTGAGCCGCGCGGCCGCCGCGTCGCCTTGCACGCCGATGGCGGTCACATCGAGTTTCACCTGGTGTGCCAGATCGATCAGCGATTTGAGCACGCCCTCGGCGCGCGCATCCCCCATCCAGTCGGACAACCGGTTGAGATCGACTTTCAATTCGTCGAACGGCAGGGCCGCCAGCCAAAACAGCGCCGAAACGGGCGCATGCGAATCGTCTATCGACAATTTGACCCCGAGCTTGTCCAACTGACCGATCGTCGCGCGCGCCTGCGGGAACTCTTCCAATAGCGCAATATCGCCGATCTCGAGCATCAGCCTGCCCGCGCGCAAGGCCCAGGTGCCGAGCGCACGCTCGACCAGCTCGGCGAGTTCCGGCGCGAGCAAGGCGCGCCCCGGCAGGTTGATGGCAATGCGCAAATCGAGCCCCGCCCGCTGCCGAAACTCCGAGCAATTGCGCAGTGCCCGGTTGAGAACCGATGACAACAGCTTCGGAACCAGTCCGCCAGCCTCGGCAGCGGCGAATGCATCGCGCATCGCGACCAACTCGCGCTTTGCGCCGCGCCAGCGCAGCATGCCCTCCACCCCCATGATCTGCCCGAAGCGCAGGTCGAACTGCGGCTGGAACACGAGCTCGAGCTCATCCTCCGCAATCGCAGAGCGCAAGCGGCTTTCCTGCACCAAGCCCGAGACCCCGGAATCCTGCGCTTCGCTGTATAGTGCAATGTGATCGATCGCATTGCGGGCCGCAATGCAGGCAACCTTGGCTTGCCGCATCATGGACTCCGCATTGCCCGCGCGCCCGGGGAATATGGCGATGCCGATCGACGGCGCGGCATAGATCTCCTCTTCGCCGAGCCAAAGCGGTGCGTTCACGGTACGCAGAACCTTTTGCGCAGCGAGCATCGCGATCTGCGGACTCTCCACCGACGATAAGACGCAGGCGAGGTTATCGCGTCCGAGCGCTCCCACGAAATCGTCCGCGCGCAATGCATCGGCGCGCAAACTCGCGATGATGCGCGCGCGCACCGCGTCGCCAATCTGAAAGCCCCACAGCGCATCGATGCGCCCGATCAAGCCGCAATCGACGAGTAGCAGAGCGAGGCTGCGCCCGTCTGCGCGGCGCGCCTCGATCGAACGGCGCAACCGGTCAATGAACGGAACTTCTTCGGCCGCGAATAATCCGCTGGAGCCGCCAGCGGATGCGCCTGGCTCCGCCTGTGTCACAGGAACAGCTCCTTCGGATCGATCTGTATGGCGTCGTATTCGAGGGTGCGGCGGATGCGGTAGACCTCGTCGGCCGTGGCCTTGGGCGCGCGCGCCAAATCGAGCATCTTGTACGGCCGGCTTTCGTAGCCCTTCGCGTCCTTGACCACCATCACGCGCGGTTGCAGCCGGCGCATCGGGTTTTGCGCGATCACCACGCCGATTTCCCCGGTATTGAGTTCGACCGCGCTGCCGACGGGGTACACCCCGACGCACTGGATGAACTGCTCGACCAGCGCGGGCTGGAACAGGGTGCCGCGGCCCTTGTAGACGAGATTGAGCGCATTCGAGGGCGACATATGCTTGCCCTGCGGGGGCGGCGCGATCATCGTGTCGAAAGCGTCGACGATCGCGGCGATCATCCCGGGTAGGGCGATCGCGCCGCCGCGCAGCCCGCGCGGATAGCCGCTGCCGTCGAAGTGCTCGTGGTGCAGCGAGGCAAGCCCGGGCAGATCGTCTGGCAGGCCCTGCGTGGCATTGAGGATCTCGACCGAGTGATCGACGTGTGTCTGGTACACCTCCATCTCGGCCGGCGTGAGCGCTTCGCGCTTCTCCAGCAGCGCAGTCGGCAACCTGAGTTTGCCCGCGTCCTGCAACAGGCCCAACAGGCCAAGGTGCTCGATGCGTTCGAGCGGCAGTTGCAGGAAGCGGCCGAAAATGGTCATCATGACCGATACGTGGATGGCCCGATTGAAGGTTTCCCCGCTTTTTTCCTGCAATCTGACGAGCAGCGTCGCCGCGTCCGGGTTGCGCACCACGCTTTCCGTGATATTCGACGCCGCTTCGCGCACTTTGCCGCCGTCGATCGCGTGCCCGACCTCGACCGCCTCGCTGATCTGCCTGAGCACGCTGGTCGTCTGCGCGATCGCGCTTCGTGCCCGCGGCAACTCGACATCCAGGCTCGCCACCTCCTTGTACACCGTCGTGCCTCGAATACTGGCCGCAGAGCCTCCTGCGTCAGCCTCAACGTCGGACAGATCTTCCTTTTCCGGATCGACGAAGACGTGCTTGCAGAACTTGCACATCACGTCGATCTGCTTCTGATTCCTCAGGATGAAGCCCTGGAACACAAACGGTGTCTCGGTCCATGGGCGATCGAGCTTGGACACATACATGCCAAGCTGCAGTTCTTCGACCGGAATTTCTCTCAGAGGCATGTCAGCCGCCGCTCCGTGTGGACCAGGCGTCGTCCCGACCCGGGGCTGGCGGCCTGAAGCGAAGAACCTCGCGGCGCGCGACAACGGCAGGGCGCCGCAACGCCTTCCGCCTTTCGTCGGGCCCGCGCGACGTAGGCCCGAGCCCGGGCTGATTCAGGGGGCGGTTGACGATGCCGTGCATGGATTCAGGACCAGAGCGTATAAAAAAGAGAGGTAGCTCACTGCAGCGAGGACGGTAGCCGCGCCGTTCCGGAATATCGAGCGCGGCGCGATCATATCGGAAAACTGTACTCTATTGCGACTGGTCCGGACAAGCGCCGCCGATACATTCTACCGATATATGCCGTCGCGGTGAAGGCCGTCTTGCCTACCGCCGCCCAAGGAGCGTGCGTTCCTTGACGAGCGCGGAGGTCCCCGAAGTCACCACTACGGTTGCAACGGCGAAGCGATTCCGTTCGTTGCTTGCGCAAATTTCAGTTGCGGATGCGGTTGGGCTCCTCTTCGAGCCGGGTCCGGACGCTGAATACTTTGTCCACTGGAACAATCGCAACGATGCCATCACCCCGGGTTCCGGAATGCGCCGTGTCCAATATGACTTGCGCGACGGACTCCGCCCTATCCTGTTCGAGGAAGATTTCGATCTTCACCTGATCCACCAGCCAGTCGCGCGATAGAAGGTCCGCGTGTGCGCCAAAGCCCTTTGCCCTGCTAACCGTGAGGCCGCGCACGCCCATTTCCCGGAGCCTTTCTTCGACCGACTCCAGTGCGTGGGTCCGGATGATTGCCACGACAAGTTTGAGTCCCATAGTAGTTCACCTCCTGATTTCAGCCGGCGCTTGCCGGCCGTCGCGCCCCCTGTGCCCGCGCGATTTCCCTGCGCACCGCAAATTCCTTGACTAGCCCATAGATCGCCGGGATCACGATCAGCGTCAGGATGGTGGATGAAATCATTCCGCCCACCATCGGCGCCGCGATCCGGCGCATGACTTCCGAACCGGTGCCGCTGCCCCACATGATCGGCAGCAAACCGGCCATGATCGCAACCACGGTCATCATTTTCGGCCGCACGCGTTCCACCGCGCCCTCCATGATCGCCGCATAGAGGTCGGCCAGCGTGGGCCTGCCACCCTCGCCCGCGCGCTGCGCCTTGATCCTCTCCCAGGCATGATCGAGATAGATCAGCATGACCACCCCGGTCTCGGCCGCGACGCCGGCGAGCGCGATGAACCCCACCGCCACCGCCACGCTCATGTTGTAGTCGAGCATCCACATCAGCCACACACCCCCCACCAGGGAGAAAGGCACCGACAGCATCACGATGACCGTTTCGGTGAGCCGCCTGAAATTGAGATACAGCAGCAGGAAAATGATCAGCAGCGTGAACGGCACGACGACCGCAAGCTTCGCTTTCGCCCGTTCCATGTACTCGAACTGGCCGCTCCAGGTAGCGTAGTAGCCCGGAGGAAATTTCACCTGCTCGCGCACCGCCTTCTGCGCGTCGCTGACATAGCCGCCAATGTCGCGATCGCGGATATCGACAAAGATGTACGCGGTCAAGAGTGCGTTCTCGGTGCGAATGGCGGGAGGCGCCTGCATCAGGCTCACGCGCGCGACCTGCCCCAAAGGAATCATCGCACCACCCATGATCGGCACCAGCACCTGGCTGGCGATGGCCTGCGGGTTCTGCCGCAGTTCGCGCGGATAGCGCACGCTGACGCCGTAACGCTCCAGCCCCTCCACCGTGGTAGTCACCATCTCGCCGCCCAGTGCAATGCCGATCACGTCCTGCAGTTCGCCCACGCCGAGGCCGTAGCGCGCCAGCGCCGTGCGGTCGGGTTCGATGTCGAGGTAATAGCCGCCAGTGACGCGCTCGGCGTAGGCGCTGGTGGTGCCCGGAACGGTTTTCACCACGGCTTCGATCGCTTTCGCCAGCTTCTCGATCTCGGCCAGGTCCTTGCCGAACACCTTGACACCGATGGGCGTGCGGATGCCGGTCGCGAGCATGTCGATGCGCGCCTTGATCGGCATGGTCCAGGCGTTCGATACGCCTGGAATCTGCACCGCCTGGTCCATTTCGGCGATCAGCTTGTCCACTGTCATGCCCGGCCGCCATTGTTTCTCGGGCTTTAGATTGATCACCGTCTCGAACATTTCCAGCGGCGCCGGATCGGTGGCGGTGGCGGCGCGGCCGGCCTTGCCGAACACCGAATCCACCTCGGGGAAGCCCTTGATAATCTTGTCCTGCGTCTGCAGCAGTTCCGCCGACTTGGTGATTGACAGGGACGGCAGCGTGGCCGGCATGTAGAGCAGCGAACCTTCGTTCAGGACCGGCATAAACTCCGTTCCCAATTGCATGGCGGGATAAGCCGATACGCCCAGTGCGACCAGGGCGGCGGCGATGGTGAGCTTCCTCCAGCGCATCACCCAGGCGATGATCGGACGGTAGATCCAGATGAGGAAGCGATTGATCGGGTTTTTCTTCTCCGCCATGATTTTCCCGCGGACGAACAGCAGCATCAGCACTGGCACGAGCGTGATCGACAGCAGCGCGGCGCCCGCCATGGCAAAGGTCTTGGTATAGGCGAGCGGTGTAAACATCCTGCCCTCCTGCGCTTCGAGCGAAAATACCGACAAGAAGGACACGGTGATGATCAGCAGGCTGAAAAACAGCGCCGGCCCGACTTCGCGACAGGCATCGATGATGAGCGGCAGGCGCGGGGCGTCCGGCGGCGCCCGTTCGATATGCTTATGCGCGTTCTCGATCATGACGATGGCCGCATCCACCATCGCGCCGATGGCGATGGCAATCCCCCCGAGGCTCATGATGTTGGAGTTGAGTCCAATCATGTGCATCACGATGATCGCGATCAGCACGCCGATCGGCAGCATGACGATAGCCACCAGCGCGCTCCTCGCGTGCATCAGGAATACGACGCACACCAGCGCCACGATGACGCTTTCCTCGATCAGGGTGCGGATCAGGTTGTCGATCGCGCGATGGATCAGGTCCGAACGATCATACACGGTCTGCAGCGACACCCCCTGCGGCAGGCCGGAAGAGATTTCCGCGATCTTGCTCTTCAGATTGTGGATGACGTCGAGCGCGTTCTGGCCGTAGCGCGCGACGGCGATGCCCGCGACCACCTCGCCTTCGCCGTTCAGTTCCGTCAGGCCGCGGCGTTCGTCCGGCACCAGTTCGACCCGCCCGATGTCGCGGATCAGCACCGGCGTCCCCTTGTCCGCCTTCAGCACGAGGTTCTCGATATCGGACGCGCCGCGCAGATAGCCTCGGCCGCGTACCACGAATTCGGTTTCCGCCATTTCGATCGCGCGGCCGCCGACGTCGCGGTTGCTCGCGCGGATAATCTCCACTACCTTCATCAGCGGGATGCCGTAAGCCTGGAGCTTCCTCGGTTCCACCGTGACCTGGTAGGTCCTGACGAACCCGCCCACGCTCGCCACTTCGGCCACGCCCTGTGCCTTGGTGAGCTGGTAGCGCACGAACCAGTCCTGGATGGTGCGCAGTTCGGCGAGCGAGCGGTTGGCCGCAAGCACTGCGTACTGGTACACCCAACCCACGCCGGTTGCGTCCGGCCCCAGGGTGGGGGTGACCCCGCGCGGCATGCGCCCCGAAGCGAAGTTGAGGTATTCGAGCACCCGCGTGCGTGCCCAGTAGATGTCGGTGCCGTCCTCGAAAATGACGTAGATGAAGGAGGCGCCGAACACCGACAGCCCGCGCACCACCTTGGACTTGGGCACGGCCAGCATGGCCGTGCTCAAGGGGTAGGTGATCTGGTCTTCCACCACCTGCGGCGCCTGGCCCGGGTACTCGGTGTAGATGATCACCTGAACGTCGGAGAGGTCGGGAATCGCATCGAGCGGCGTGCGCAGCACGGCATACACGCCTGCGGCAACGATGAACAGCGTAGCAAGGAGCACGAGAAACACATTGCGCACCGACCACTCGATGATGCGTCCGAGCATGTCAGTGCCCCTTGTGCGCGTCGACGGCCGGTTTGGGCGCGGTAGCGGAATTCGATGCGGCAGAAGGCCCAATGCGAACGATCAGGTACTCGCCGCCCGCTTCGCCGACCAAGTCGAAATCGATCTTCTGCCCCGGTTTCAGCGCGCGCAACATCCCCGCGTCCTTGACCTTGAAATCCATGGTCATCGCCGGCCACTTGAGGCTCGCGATCGGTGCGTGCGCGAGCGTCACGCTCGCGTGGGCTGCGTCGACCGCCTTGACCGTACCCTCGCCGCGATGCGTCGCCGACGCGCTGGCGGGCGCAGCGGGCTTGGCCGCGCCCGTTGCGGCCGGTTTCGCGCTGTCGGCAACCTGACCGAAGCCGCTGAACGCCGCTTTCAGGTTGCTCTCGGCATCGATCAGGAAGTTCGCGCTGACCACCACGTTTTCACCCGCTTTGACCCCATCCAGAACTTCAATGTATCCGTCGCCGTGCATTCCCAATTTGACCGGGCGCGGCTCGAATCTGCCCTCGCCGCGCTCGATGAGCACCAATTGCCGCGTGCCAGTGTCCAGAACCGCGGAGTCGGGCACGGTCAACGCCTTGCCTTTGCCGCCCGAGGAGATGAATTCGGCGCGCGCGTACATGGACGGCTTGAGCAGCGCCTGCGGATTGGCCAATTCGATCCGCACCTTGGCAGTGCGGCTCTCCGGGGTGACGGTGGGGTAAATGAAAGTCACCTTGCCCGCGAAGACCTTCTCCGGATACGCGTCGACCTTGATGTTCGCCGTCTGTCCGATGCGCACCTGTCCGAGATCCTGTTCGAACACGTCCGCGAGCAGCCACACCCGCGACAGGTCGGCGACCTGGTATAACACCTCTCCCGCCATGAAGCGTTTGCCCTGAATGGCCGGTTTATCCAGCACCACCCCGTTCGCGGGCGAGCGCAGCGTCAGGTACTGTACGGTCTTGCCATCCTGTGCCAAGCGCTGCAATTCGGCTTCCGCGATGTCCCAGTTGCGCAAGCGCTGCAACGCGCTCTCGACCAGCCGCTGCATGCTCTCGCGCACATCCGCGCTGCCGCCGGCGAGCGTTTGCACGCCCCTCCTTGCGATCAGGTATTCCTGCTGCGCCGCGATCAAATCGGGGCTGTACACGTCCATCAAGGCCTCGCCCTTTTTCACCGCCTGGCCAGTGGTGTTGACATAGAGCCGCTGGATCCAGCCGTCGAACCTGGAGGTGACGGTGTGCAGCGCGCGTTCGTTCGCCTGCACCGTGGCGACGGCCCGCATAGTCCTGCGAAGATCGCGCAACGCGGCCGCTTCGGTTTTGACGCCGAGCTTTTGCACCTTGTCCACGCTGAGTTTGACTAGCGGCGTGCTGGACGCGGGCTCTTCGCCGTCGTACACGGGAACATAGTCCATGCCCATCGGGTCTTTTTTCGGCACCGGCGACGTGTCCGGCAGGCCCATCGGGTTGCGGTAATAGAGGACCTTGCGTTCGGACTTGGCAGCGGCCTTGCCCTCGACCGCCGCTGAAGCGGAAGGCGCCGATCGCTGTGCGCCCCACCAATAACCGGCTGCCAGCAATGCGGCCGCGGGCACAACCGTCAACACCATCATAGCCATGCGTTTCATTATTTATCCCTGGGCGTGGAATTCAAAACATCTGCTTGCCGGTCAAGAGATCCATCTCGGCCAGTGCTTTGTTGAAGTTGACCAGTTCCTTTGCGCGGTTGATTTCATAGCCGAACAAGGTCATCTGGCTGTCGAGCAGCATCAGCACATCGACGCGGCTCACCCGGTAGGCTTCGAGCGTTGCCTCGACCGTGAGCCGTGCCTGCGGCAGGATGCCGGTCTCATACAGGCCCACCGACTTGCGGCTTTGCTCGGCCATCGCCACTTGTTGGCGCAGCTTTGCGAGCACCTCGTTCTGCTGTGCCCGCTGCATTTCCAGCGCCTGCTCGCGCATCGCCTGCGCCTCGGCGATGCGCGGCTCGATCTTGTCTTTGCGCCACAGCGGGAGATTCATCGCCACGGTGAAATTCACCAAGTCCTCCCGCGGCATGCCGGCAGGATCCTTATCTCTCTGCCCGTAGGAAAATCGCAGGTCGAAGTCCGGCTGCGCTTCCTTGCGCGCAAGTTCCAGCGTCTTCGCGCTGCGCTCGATCGCGCTTTGCAGTCCAAGCAATTGCGGGCGTTCGCGCAATGCTGCCTGCTGCAGCGATTCCAGGTTGAACGCTGCCTCGCCCAGGCGCGGCAGTTCCACCCCGATCGGCGCAGCGTTGCCGCGTCGGCCGAGCAAGCGCACCAACTCCGCTTCCATCACCGGGCGCTCGCGCTCCATGCGCAGCAACTCTTCGCTCATGCGGCCAAGTTGCGTCTGCGCTTTGAGCACGTCGGCCTGCGCCGCCTGGCCAACCGCGTAGCGACTCTCGGCGATGCGCAGGAACTGCTCCAATATCAGCCGGTTGTTTTGCAGCAGCCGCACGGTCTCATCGGTCAGCGCGAGATCGAAATAAGCGAACTTGACGTCGCGCACGATGCGGTTGCTCGTCTCGCGCAGACCGTAGTCGAGCGTTTCCGCATCCTTCGCCGCCACTTGTTCGCGCAACGCGCGCTTGCCCGGATAGGGCAGCTTTTGCGACAGGCCGAGCATTTTCATGGTCATGTCTTCGCGCCTGAGGCTTGCGGACTGAATCGGCACGTTGAGCAAACCCGCTTCGAGCATCGGATCTTCCAGCGCGCCCGCCGGACGCACGCGCTGCTTGGCGGCCTCGGTCTCCTTCGCCGCCGCGCGCAGTTCGGGGTTGTTCTGCAATGCTTCGGCGACCAGCGCACTGAGGGCCGGCGCAGCCGCCGTGCGCACAAACCGGTTCTGCGCGTATGCCTGCGTCGCCGCGAGCCCCGCGATCACCGCCACAGCAGCGGCTGCGCGCGACATACGCCCCCACGATCCGATCGAACTCATCGCCATCACAATCTTCTCCTTCCCGCCTCAATGCGCGTGTCAGGCCGAACGTCCCGGCGCTGCTGCGTTCGCAGCACCGCGCGAGCGCTCCCGCTGGTCGCCTATTTCACTTTCTCCAGGCGCAGAACCGTGAATTCACCGCCGGTCCCGTCGACGTCGAATTTGATCTTGTCTCCGGGTTTCAACTGCTTGAGCATGGCTTTATCCTTCACCCGGTAGGCCATGGTCATCGGCGGCATGTCGAATTTGGGCATCGGTCCGTGCTTGATCGTCACCTTGCCTGCGGCCAAGTCGATCTTGCGTACTTCCCCGTCGGTCATCACCGCGCTTGCAGCCGCAGCCGGCTTGGCCTCGTCGCTTGCGTGATGCATATGGCTGTCGGCGGCGCTCGCCTGAAACGCGAAAGATGCGCCATAAATCGATACTGCGATCAAGATTGAATTGCGTGTCATGTCCTCATCCTTTCGTAGGTGAAAAATCAATTGCCGTATTTCTGGTACACCGTGTACTTGCCGTCCGCCTGGAACAGCAGCACTTCGTACGGATCGCTGCGCGGGCCTTCCATGCCGGGCGAGCCCAGCGGCATGCCGGGCACCGCCAACCCTTTTGCCATGGCTTTTTGCGCCAAGAGGCGCTTGATCTCGCGCGCCGGCACGTGGCCCTCGATCGCGTACCCGCCTACCGTAGCAGTATGGCAGGAGCCAAGTCGGTCCGGCACGCCGAATTTCGCGCGGTACGCGGAAGTGTCGCCGACATCGTGGGCCTTGACGGTGAAGCCGTTTCGCTGCAGGTGCTTGATCCAGTCCGAGCAGCAACCGCAGGTGGCGCTCTTGTACACCTCGATCACCGCCTGCTGCGCGAACGCGACAGCGGAAATCGAAAGACCGAAGATAGCTGCCGCCAAAACTGCGGTAATGCGCTTCATGTTTCGTTGCGTTATTGGATACGTGGCGAGGCTGCGGCGGCGCGCGTCACCGTGCGCGTATGCCGCAATCGGGGTCAGTGCGAGCGTGGCAAGCATGAGCATTCTGGCTATCATGGTTCCATATCCTCGGGTTAAGGGCTGAAGTTCCGGCCGCCGGCATGAGCACTAGCGGTCATCCTGCAGCAGTCCTGCGTGTCGGCATCATGCCGACTCGGCGCCGTCTGGAATCTGACGCCAACATTACATTTTTGTAATCTTATCGTCGGGTCAATTGCGCTGGCATCAACCCGATTTCGCGCATCTCGGGTCCTTCCAGGCATGCCCCCGGGGCCAGCATCCCTTCCACTTGCTACGATCAGTATATATCTCTGTGATTCGCCCCAAGGCGAAGAATGAGCCCGACCATCAATGTGGCCTTAGCTGCTGTTTTGATCTTGTCAAGCTTTGGTGGAAGTGGTGGCGGCGCCAAGTCTCCTGCCGCGGCGAATACCATAGATGTGGCGATGGGTGGAAGGCCCTTGACCAGTTTGTACACCCCGGACGGATCCTGGCCCAGCCGCTCAATGGCAATCCGGCACGTCCTGGTCCAGATACACTTCGAACGCAATTTGCCGCACTGCTTTGTTTATCAGCTGATCCAGGTATCCTCTGGCCGCCCATGCCATCGCAATTCGCCTCAGAACCGCAGCGCTCTTGTTGTCTCCCTCCGGCACCACAAACGCCAACTCCATCCGCGGCCCGCGTGGTAGCCGCGCGGAGTATTTCTTCCATTCGGGCAGTTTGATCAGCTCTTCCAGCATCGTGCTGTCATGAACTGCTGCGTCGCACGCGCCGATGCGCAGCGCGAGCAGCGAATCGGCAGGCGCCTTGTGGACCTTTTCGATGGCGCCGTATCTGGCGGCGAGCATGCCGACGTAATGGCCGCCCTCGGATACGCAGACCGTGCGCCCTTTGAGGTGTTCCCATGCCTTGATGCCGGTGTCGGTGCGCATGATGGCCATAGGACCGGCAGCATAGCCGGTGGGGATGACCCCGGCGACGCGGCGCTGCGCATCGGATTGAGCAATCGTGACGAGGGCAATGTCGGTCTTGCCGGAATCCGCGCGCGCGGTTGCGAGCGGGAGCTGCATGCGCTTGGCTACGTCTTCGAGAAGCGCTAGGTCGAGGGCTTCCGGGGTGCGGAATTTCATGCCGCCCGCGTATGGCGGCGCCACGTAGTGGATGCCGGCGCGCAGCTCGCCGCGCTGTCTGGCACGCTCCAGCCCTTCAGCGGCGGCTGCGCCTGCGCAGGCGCCGCTGAGCGCTGCAGCGAGCAATGCGCGGCGCAGGGGCGATCGAACTGCGGCGAAGCTGTTCATGCTCAGACGTACTGATAACGCAGCACGCGGTGCTTGAGCTTTTCCAGCAGCATGTGGTCGATCAGCGGCGCGAGGATGGCGATGGCGAGGATGCTGGTCATCACGCCCACCATGTCGGCGGTTTCGCCGGCGTAGGAGAGAGAGCGACCGAGCCCTTTGCCGAAGCCGACCAGCATTTCTGCCGCAATCAGCGCGCGCCATGCGTTGCCGAAGGCGAGTTGCGCGCCGGTGATGAGTTCCGGCATGACGGCGGGCAGGTAGACGCGCTTGAGCATGTCCCAGCGCGAGGCGCCCATGACGCGCGCGGCGCAGACGTGGACGCGCTGCACGCTTTCGGTGGCATTCATGACCGACAGCGCGGCGGGGAAGAAGGCGGCGATGGCAACGACGACGATGATCGGCAGGCTGCCGAAGCCCATCAGGATCAGGAGCAGCGGTACCCAAGCGATCGAGGGAATCGATTGCAGGATGATGATGGCGGACTTGAGCACTTCGCGAAAGAAGAACAGCACCGCGCCGATCAGGCCGAAGCCGATGCCGAACAGCATGGCCGAGCCGTAGCCGGCGGCGAGCCTGGCGAGACTGCCCCACAGCGCTGCGCGGAAATTCTCCGTTTGCAGTTCCTGCCATAGGCGCACGATCACGGTGGGCACATCCGGCATCAGGAAGTCGGGAAGGAACCAGGCGGCGACTTGCCACATGAAAAGGATGAAGACCACCGCCAGTGTGAAGGCGAGTTTCTTGCTGTTGCTCGAGAGGCGGGTTCTGCTGCTCATGGTCGTTTCAAATGAGATGGCCGGCGCATGCCGGCCATCTCCTCACTGATTACCGCGGCTTGCACCCTTAGCGTCTTTAAGCAAGACGAGGGGATACCTCCCCTCGCGCTCCCCTAAACTGGCCATGACAAAGTGACATTTGTTATGGATGCTTACAGCTTGCGTTCCTTCTGCCAGCTCAAGTCAAGGATGGTCTTGACGTCAAACGGCTTGCCGTCGCGGGTCTTGAGCGAACCCTGCTCCTGCAGGATATCCGCGATTTCCTGCATGCGGGCCAGGTCCTTCTGCCTCAGGGCGGCGCTGAAGGTCTGGCTCTTGATGGCGTCGGTGATCACGGCCTCGCGCGGCAGTTCGCCTTTCTTCAGAGTCTTGAGCGTGGGTTCGGAGATGAAGTAGCCGGCAATCAGTTTCGACGCTTCGCTCGGCCTTTTCTGCAGCAGGTCGATCGCTTCACGTTGCGCGTCGAGTGATTTCCATACGGCGCTCTTGCGCTTGGTCAGCATCTCGCCGGAGGTGATGACGACCATGCAGGGGAAAGGCCAGACTTCGCCGATCTCGTAGATCTGTTTAACCGGGGCGATCAATTGCGCGATGCTGGCCTGCGGTTCGAACAGAAAGGCCGCGTCGACGCGCTTGCCGATGAGCGACTGCACCGCGACTTGCGGGCTGACGCCCATGACGTTGACGTCCCCGGGTTTGAGGCCGGCCTGCTTGAACACCACGCCTTTCAACACCGTATCGGCGGTGCTGCCTTCGGCTTGCGAGGCGAGGGTCTTGCCTTTGAGATCGGCGACGGTCTTGATGCCGGATCCGTCGCGCACGACGATGGCGTGGTAGCCGTGCTGCGCGCCGCCCACTACTTTCAGGTCGGCACCCTTGGAAGCCCAGGCGACGGCGTTGGTGAAACCGAGCACGCCGGAGTCGATTTGACCGCCGACGATGGCCTTGATCAGGTCGGTGCCGGATTTGAATTCGACCAGTTCGACGTCCAGACCCTGTTTTCTGTAGAAGCCGCCTTCGTGCGCGACGATGGCTTGCGCGTCGTCCATCACGCGCAGATAGCCGACCTTGAACTTTTCATTGGCGGCCGCGTGGCCGGCGAAGGCGAACGTCGCCAGCGCCGCCACGAGTAATTGCGAGAGTTTCATATTGCTGCTCCTTCCAGTATTGCAACGTTCTCTTCGTGCTTGGCCCGGATGCCGAGCAATCCCAATATCTGCCGGCGCACGCCGGCGAAGTCGGACAGGTCGTGCGTTCTTTCGTATTGCCCCAGGTTGAATTCCTTCAGTACCGTGGCTGGGCGCGCGCTGAGCACCAGTATGCGGTCGGCCAGAAACAATGCTTCTTCAACGTCGTGCGTGACCAGCAACACGGTCGGCCGCGATTCGCGGATCAGGTCGCGCAGTGCGTCCTGCAGCGTCATGCGCGTGAGCGCATCGAGCGCGCCGAACGGTTCGTCGAGCAGCAGCACCTGCGGATGCGAAATGAAGGCGCGCGCCAGCGCGGTGCGCTGCCGCATGCCGCCGGAAACCTGATGCGGATAGTAATCCTCGAAGCCCTTGAGATCGACTTTTCCCAGCCATTCGACTGCCTGCGCGCGCGCGCGCTTGCGGTCGATCTTCTGCAGCTCGAGCGCCATCGCGACGTTCTGCGCCAGCGTCAGCCACGGGTAGAGCGCGTTTTCCTGGAACATCAGCATGCGTTCCGGGTTCGGACCCCGCACCGGACGGCCATCCGCCAGCATGCTGCCGGCGCCAGGTGATTCCAACCCGGCGGCGATATGCAGCAGGGTCGATTTGCCGCAGCCCGACGGCCCGACAAGGGCAACCAGCTCGCCTTCCTCGATGTCCCGGCTGAAGTTGTCGATGACGTGCAGGCCGGAAAAACGCTTTTCTATATGATTGAACGAGAGTTTCATTGAAAACGGCATTTGCGGGTGCGGGTCATGGATTCGGCGCGACAAATCGCTTTTGCCAATACCGTACTTTAGTGAAGCGACATGCTCAGGACAACGATTCTTATAGACTATGCATATAGCGCATCTGCATATACGGGACGCTTCTTCCTGGTGTCGATGGCATTTGGCGCCGGCTGGCAACGGTTCGCCCTGCGGGTCTTTCAGGGCGGCGAATACGGTCAGAATCCCTTAGGTCAACGCACCAAGGTCAACCAGATACCCGTAAGGCATGATGGATTTCATTGTTGTCCCACGGTCCTAGCTGGTGCATCTTGTTGATGGTGATAATCCTCAAGAGCGGAGAATCGTGGCGACGCGCGGCCGTGGAAGCCGCCAGTTCGTGACCTTCGGTTTGCCAAATCTCGATCAGCGGTCGTCGCTCCAGCGAGTGCAGCCTGACACTGACGAAGTGGGTTTGATCGAGAACTCGCGTAACGCCCGCCGATGACCTTCGGGATCGCCGTAGTACATGGCGGCATTGTCAGGCGTGTCGAAATGTCCGGCCGCCCCGGTCATCAAATCGAACACAAGACTGTCCAACCGGCGGTTTTCCATCCAGTTGGTCAGCGAACCGAGGACAACGGACAGGATCAGCCACGCCGGAACGAGGCGTGCCGCCACCCTCCGCTGAATCGAGGAAGTCACGAATTCTTCCAATTCGATATTCGTCGAGGATCAGACAAGGCAACGGCGCGAGAGAAGGATCGCAGCAGCCCTGAACTGCGGCGACGCCACGCGCAACGGATACGTCAGGGTTTTTCCGGAGCAGCCTTCGCAGTGCCGTGCTCATGCGATTGCGATACCTTGCTCGGCGCATGGTTCGGGTCATGCGAACCCATATGGGCACCGTGTCCGCCAACAACCAGTAACACGACCATCAGAATCATCATCACTTCCATTTCTTTCTCCAATCGGCAGGCCAACGCTTTGCCTTTGCCTTCCCTGAGATTCGCCATCGCCCGCGGCACCCTTGCCGGCCGGCTGACACTTTCCCTCGCCGAGTGTGTCCCGACTTTGACACCGCCGAGTAACACGCCCCTCGGAAAGCCGCATGGTACAAGGCATTCGGCGATGTTGCCGAAATCGGTGTGTATCTAGGCGGGGAAAGCGCTCAATCCAGATTCAGAATCGGTT
>Ga0209514_10000649_pt1 | contig 68751 bp, 65 predicted proteins | sample Subgrocontami58m_FD_187452 | JGI IMG/M metagenome (GOLD analysis project Ga0209514, IMG submission 187452) | Subsurface groundwater microbial communities from S. Glens Falls, New York, USA - GMW37 contaminated, 5.8 m (SPAdes) (version 3) | ecosystem: Environmental > Aquatic > Deep subsurface >... | reverse complement strand
ATAGCTTGAGACCATAGAAGCTCCTTTGCGATGTTCATGCTGGTGGGACCCCGGTGTTCCTGCGGCTGCATCCTTGCAAATGCGGGCCACAACGCCCATGATGCCGTACGCAGCTCCGAGGACAAGGGGGGAGACCAATCTACGTCACGGGACTTGCTCCCTAGGGGCACGGCGGTCCTCCCACCAAGTCTCCTTTACTATACAAGGGGCACGATATATCGTGCCCCTACGTTAAGCGCGCCTTTGCCATGCTGCCCGTTCACAGCACCACAGGCAAGCGCCGGCCCAACGCCACCTCCTCCAGAGTGATGCGGCAGGAGTAGGCGTAGGCATGGACGCCGGCAGCCACCGCCTGGCGCAGTACGCGTCCAAAAGCGGGGTCAGCCTCGTCGTTGGGCGTGAAGGCCGTGGCGTCGGGCCGCTGCACCACAAAGAGCACTGCGGCTCCGTGTCCTTCCGCCACGGCGCGGGCCAAGGACCCCACGTGCTTCCGACCCCGGGTAGTTGGAGCATCGGGGAACATGGCCGCGTCGCCTCGCTTCAGCGTCGCAGACTTGACCTCAACGTACTGCCTACCGCCGGGGCCGGCCAGCAGCAGGTCCAGGCGCGACTCGTGGAAGGTCTGCTCCCGCAGCACATGGTCGTACCCGCTGAACTCCGGCAGGCGGCGCTCCATCAGCCACTCGTAGGCCACGGCAGAGGCAACATTCGCTTCTGCGGAGACAAGCACGCCCTCCACTTCTACGAGGGACAGGGTGTAGCGCGTCTTGCGGAGTGCGGAGGAGGGCGCAGGGGACAACAATACGCGATTGCCTGGCTGGAACAGCTCCCGCAGCCGCCCGGAGTTGGCGACGTGTACCAGCGTGTCCTGGCCGTTCAAACGCACCAGGGCGGCAAAGCGGTTGAGGCGGGCAAGAAAGGTGGCTTCCAGGAGCGTGGACGGCAGGCGCATAGGGTCATTGTACTCCTTGCCTGTCCCGCCGCTGCCAGCTAGACTACGTGGAAAAGAAGGGGGCGATTATGCCAACGTTCCTTGAAAAGCTGGAAGCCGCCGGCAACGCCGCAAAGAGCCTGGTATGCGTGGGGCTTGACCCTGATCCCGCCCTCATGCCTATCCCGGATGTGGCCGACTTCAACAAAGCCATCGTTGACGCCACGGCGGACCTGGCCTGCGCCTATAAGCCGAACATTGCCTTCTACGAGGCACTGGGATTGCCCGGGCTGCGCGCTCTGGAGCAGACCGTCGCCCACATCCGCCAGGCTGCGCCCAAAGCCGTGGTCATCTGCGATGCGAAACGCGGCGACATCGGCAGCACCTCTGCGGCCTACGCCAAGGCCCTGTTCGGAGTCTGGGGCTTTGACGCCGCGACGGTCAACCCCTACCTGGGCAAGGACGGCGTGCAGCCGTTCCTGGACTACGCCGGCCACGGCGTCTTTATCTTGTGCCGTACCTCCAACCCCGGGGCGCGCGACTTTCAAGACCTGCGTGTCTCCAACGAGGCCGTAGGGGCGACGCATGCGTCGCCCCTACCATTGTACGAGTCCGTGGCCCGGGCGGTCCTGTCCTGGAACGCCAAGAACAACGCAGCGCTCGTGGTCGGCGCCACCTATCCTGAGGAGCTGCGCCGGGTGCGCGCCCTGTGCCCTGACCTGCCCTTCCTCATCCCGGGCGTCGGCTCCCAGGGCGGCGACTTGGAGCAGTCCGTGCGCTTCGGCACGGACGCCAGTGGGCGGCGGGCCGTCGTCAACTCCTCCAGGGGCATCATTTACGCCTCCAAGGGCAAAGACTTCCCGGAGGCAGCGCGACGCGCCACGCAGCAGATGCGCGACGGCATCAACGCGGCGCTGGCTGCGGAGGGCAAGGGATGGTAATGGCGCTGGCCCTGGGGGACGTGATGCGCCTGAAGAAGGTACACCCCTGTGGCAGCTACCAGTGGGAGGTGGTGCGCCTGGGGGCGGATATTGGATTGCGGTGCCAGGGCTGCGGGCGGCGGGTCTTGCTGCCCAGAAGCGAGCTGGAGCGTCGCGGCAAGGTGGTGTCTCACGGAGCGGCTACGCCTGGTTAGAAGCATTGCTCGGTTCTGTCGCTTCATGATGCTGTACCGCCCCGTGAACGGGGTGGCATCAACCCAAAGCAAACAGAACCCATTGCGCAGCTACCTGACACGCAGCAGCGGCGTGTGCTACAGTACCACCACCTTAACGTGGAGGTGCGTCTTGGCAGAGTACGGCGCTATCGTTTTTGAAAAACTGGACAAGATCGGCAAAATCACCCTGAACCGCCCGCAACGGCTCAACGCCATCAATTACCAGCTGGGGCACGAGACGCTGGACGCCATCCGGCGGTGCGAATTGGATGAGGACATCCGCGCGGTGATCTTCACGGGCGCAGGGCGCTCTTTCTGCGCCGGCGATGACCTTAGAGGCATGGAAACGCCGGAGTTCCCTCGCCAGAGCGGCCCGGACGAAGTGAAGAACTACGTGTACGGCACGGACCGTTGGACGCTGGTCGTCCACGCCATGCGCCGTCTTCCCAAGCCGGTCATCGGCAGCATACGCGGCCACGCCCACGGCGGCGGGTTCAACCTGGCAATGGGCACGGACATCCGCATCGCGTCGGAGACGGCCAACTTCGCCATTCCCTTCATCAAATGGGCCATGTCCACGGGCGTCAACCAGCTCCACTACCACGTCGGCCTGGGGCTTGCGCTGGAAATGGCCTTCACCGGCGATTCCATTGATGCGGAACGCGCCGAACGCCTGGGGCTGGTGAACAAGGTGGTGCCCGATGGGAAGCTGGAGGAGGCGACGATGGAGTATGCCCTGCGGCTGGCAAACGGGCCGACGAAGTCCATCGGCTACACCAAGGCGGCAATCTACCGCGGGTGGTTCCAAACCCTGGACGCAACGTTTGAGCACCAGGGCGTGGCCCAGACGCTGACGCGCAATACTGAAGACAGGGCGGAAGGGCAGAAGGCTTTCTCAGAGCGCCGCGCACCCAACTACACCGGGAAGTGATCCAAAAGCTGCTCCAGGTATCCCCAGCCCGCGGGATAGCGACTACTCGCAGTGTAGGCATTTGCTGGGCAACGCCCGGCGGAGGAATTCAGCTTGGCCAACGGCATCACCATCAAGCACGATAAGGGCGGTAAGCGGCTGGAGGTGCAATGCCCGCACCAGCACGGCCTGCTCTATGTGGTACCCAGCGAGGCAAGCTGGGTCTGCGATGAGGAGAACCTGCACGCCCACGCATTGGCGGGCTTCTTCAAAGACCTGGCCCGCCTGGGCAACCCGGACGTGAAGCAGGCCATGCAGCGCTGGGGCATCTACTTCCGCGAGTTGCCCGTAGAAGAGGGTGAAGTCGTGAGGAAACAGGCCAAGCCCTGATAGCTTGAGGCGGCAATACAGAAACGGCAAGGGCGGCCCCATAGTTGGGGCCGCCCTTGTGCCTATTCTTGGTGATCGGCGCCTTAGCTTTTCAGCACCACCGCTATGATAATGCTTGCCCACATAGGAAGCATCAGGCCGAGAATCCAGAAGAACTGGTTCCTCATGTCGCGCCGTAGCTCTCCGACCTCCTCATGAAAGTCTTGACGCAACGCCACGATCTGCCTTTCCAACCCTTCAAGGCGCAGGTTGATTTGTTCATAGCCCCCTTCCAAGCGGGCCATGTGCGTATCCTACCCTGCCGCCGGTGTTGGCTCCGGCGCCGGGGACTCTAGTGGCGGAGCTTCCGATTCAAAGAGTTTCTTCAGCTCCTCGCCTTCCACAGTCTCATGGACCATCAAGTGCCGGGCGACCTGTATCAGTTTGGCTTTTTCCGAAGTCAGGACTTCCTGAGCGCGGAGGTACGCCTCCTGTATGAGGTCATGGACCTCCTGGTCAATCATCTCGGCGATGTGGTCGCTGTAGTCCCTTTGCTCGGTAATCTCGCGTCCGAGAAAGATCAGTTCCTCGCGTTTGCCAAAGGTCCGCGGCCCTAATCCGCCCAGCATGTTGCCGGACTTCACAAACACAGGAGGGATGGCAGGCGTTGAGCCGTTCTGACCATGCTTGTCCCGCTGATCTTGAAGGTACTCTACCACGCTGAAGTCGGCCTCCTTGCGCGAACGGTACTCGTGGCCGTCTTTCATGCGCACCAACAAGTCGTGGCCGTACACTTCAATAGACGCAACGTTCCCGTTCAGGGCTTCGTCCACAACACGGTTCACGGGCATTTCCTCGTATTGCCGGGCTTCACTCATGCCGTAGCGAGTGACCATGCTGCGGGCCATTTGGGTGGCGTGCTCTAAGTCGCTGCTGGCGCCTGTAGTGATCTGGTTGAAGGTAAGTTCCTCGGCAACTCGGCCGCCCATGGCCATAGCCAGCATGTCACGGAATTGCTCTTTAGTGAGCATGTGGCGGTCTTCCGGCGGGATGGAACGGGTGTAGCCTCCCGCTATGCCGCGGGCGATGATGGAGACTTTCTGTACAGGATCGGCGTTGGGGAGGCAATGCCCCACAAGGGCATGGCCCGCCTCGTGATATGCGGTAATCTCCTTCTCACGGTGGCTGATAATGCGGCTCTTGCGCTCGGGGCCCATGAGCACACGATCAATTGCCTCGCCAAACTCCTTGAGGGTAATGGTCTTTTGGCGGGCACGGGCCGCAAGAATCGCGGACTCGTTCACCAGGTTTGCCAGGTCGGCTCCAGTAAAGCCGGAGGTCTCCTTTGCCACAACCTCCAGGTTCACGTCTTCGTCCAGTGGCTTGCCTTTAGAGTGGACCTTCAGGATAGCGACACGGCCGGCAACGTCGGGCGGGTCCAAGACGACGCGGCGGTCAAAGCGGCCGGGGCGCAACAGCGCCGGGTCCAAGATGTCCGGGCGGTTCGTAGCCGCTATGACAATGACGTTGGTGCTGGAGTCAAACCCGTCAATCTCCACCAGGATTTGGTTCAGGGTCTGCTCGCGTTCGTCGTGGCCGCCGCCCAGTCCCGCTCCGCGATGGCGACCGACGGCGTCAATCTCATCCACAAAGATGATGCAGGGCGAGTTGCGCCTGGCCTGTTCAAACAGGTCGCGTACGCGGGCCGCGCCGACGCCGACGAACATTTCCACGAACTCGCTGCCGCTGATGGAGAAGAAGGGGACGCCGGCCTCGCCAGCCACGGCGCGGGCCAGCAAGGTCTTGCCCGTGCCTGGGGGACCGACCAGGAGGACGCCGTGAGGAATGCGCGCGCCCAGTGCCAGGAAGCGTTCCGGGAAGCGCAGGAACTCAACAACCTCCTGCAGCTCCATCTTGGCCTCTTCTACGCCCGCCACGTCCTGGAAGGTCACGCTGGGCTTGTTGCCGACGAACATGCGGGCGCGGCTGCGGCCAAAGCTGAGGGTCTGGCTGTTGCTGCCCTGGGCCTGGCGCATCATGAACAATAGAATGGCCCCAAAGAAGATGAGGGGCAGGAAGTTAATGAGGATGCTGAAGATGCTGGAGATGCCGCTGCTGCCTTTGACCTGTACCGGCGTGGTGGCAGCCTTGCCGCCTGCCTGTTGCAGGATGTCCACCATGCTGGTGCCCGGCTCCTTCCGCGCAGTGTAATGCACCGGCGGATTGTCCTTGGTGGTCACCAGCAGGGTATCGCCTTCCACCTCAATCTTTGCCACCTGGCCGCTTTCTGCCATAGAGATGACGTTGGTGACGTCCGTCTCCTGACCACGGGGGCCATTTGCAAAGGTCATGAAGATCAGGATGACGGCCACCGCCACGATGAGGTAGATGATTGTGTTCCGAAGCCAACGTGATTGCATGAAATCCTCCCAAGCGCCCTTGCGACGATGAGTCCGAAGGGCAAGCAAACTCTATTGTATCGTACTCTGTGCTCAGAAAGGAAGGTTTTGTGTTGACGGCAAGGTTTTTCGGTCTTTCCAACATCTGTGGGAGAAACGACTGTTGGGGGCGGGCCCTTCAGGTGAAGGAAATTAGGTGTTGATATTGAGGGGTCGTTTGTAAATGGACAAACTGTACCGCACCGTGAATCCCGACTAGTCGGGACTTCAAGCCGCAGCCTTTAGGTTGCCGTGTTGCCAAGAAGGGCTACAGTCCGCTTACTTATGACCTACTTAGTATCAGCGGATTCACTTTCCCCTATGGTAGGCGCTGAGCATGTACGGCGGCTCAACACCAGTGGGTGCGCCCCGAACAAGTCCTGAACAAAGCACGCACGAGGCGACCTAGGCCAGGCGGTACGTCTCGCCGTTGCCCGGCGCGGCGACCCGGCCCTCCTGTTGCAGCTTGCCGAGCTGGCTTCGTATCTGGTTCCGCGCCATGTTATGCCGGCGCTCGTCAAGGTCGGCGTAGATGACTTTAAGCAGGTCGTCCACGGTCTTGGGGCCGGAGCTTAGCAGGGCAAGGATCTGGTTCTCGCGCTCGCGCCGGTGGGCGATCAGCTCCTCCAGCTTGGCTTTGGGGTCCGCGACCACCGGTCCCTGGCCGGGATAGATCACCTGGGCGTTGTAGCGCAGGAACTTCTCCATAGTCTCCATGAACTGGCTGATCTCCCCCTGCCCGGGGTTGACCACGGACGTCCCCACGCCCATGACGTTGTCGCCGGTGAAAAGCGCCCTGCGTTCCGGCAGGTAGACAGCCAGGCTGCCAAAGGTGTGGCCGGAGGCGTGAAGGAACTCCAGGGTAAGGTCGCCGAGGCTGACCCGCTCGCCGTCCTGCACGGTCTTCTCCACCTTTGTCCCTTCCAGAGCGGCGTCAATAAACTCCTTCTCTATGGGGGTGCTCATGATGACGCCGCCGTGCGCCTTCTGGATGGTTGCAGCGCCGCCGGTGTTGGCCCCGTGCCGGTGCGTGATGGCAATGTAGCGAATGGGCGTATGCGGGACCCGCTGCAGGTAGTCCATGCGGGCTTTGACCTCTTCCGGCCTATTCCAGCCCGTGTCTATCAAGGCGGTAGCGGTGCTGCCCACAATCATCCAGGAGTTTGCGGCATTGGTGCCGGGCCTGGGTTCGGGGTCGTAGAAGAGCTGGTGTATCTTGGGTGCAACTTCCTGCATGGTCCCGCCTCCTTGGAGCTGAGGTCTGCTTGATGCGCCACATCCTAGGCTTGCGGGAGCGCCTGGTCAATGGGAGCATTCTGCTGCAAAGGACAATGGAGAGAAAAGGCAAAGAGAAGAGGGCCTCCTTGCGGAGGCCCTCTTTGTTGATAGCCTAACCCTTACTTCTTCTTGGGGGCGGGCTTGCTGGGCTGCTTTGCCATAGTAAGTGTTCTCCTTCCTTGTAAAGTTTGGGTGATGTTGAGTTGTCGGGGAGAGTCTGCTCCCTTACTTCTTCTTGGGGGCGGGCTTGCTAGGCTGTTTTGCCATTGAAAGCCATCTCCTTCCTGATTAGGTTTTGGGATAAAAACCTAGATGGAAGAAGGGATCAGCCCTTACTTCTTCTTGGGAGCGGGTTTGCTGGGCTGCTTAGCCATTTCAGCGACTCTCCTCCTTCCTTGGTTAGGTTGCCTGATCAGGCTTGGGGCTAGGAGCGGTAATGCGGGAAGGTCTCCTAGTGACTGTTTTCGGTTGTCGCCTGTCTGCCAAATAGAGGGACCCATCTTTCTCTATGCGTCCCTCAAACAGGACTGCGTGCTTATGTATCGCCAAGTCCTCGTACTTCTTGATGGCGCTTTTCACGCCACCCATCAGCAACGGGTCGTAGATGAGAATTTGCTGGCAATGATGCTCGCCGAGTTTGGCCACCAAACGGGCGCGTTCAACCAGTTCACCTGCTACCTGAAAACGGGCCGTAAGATCGGCGCGCACCTCTGCAGGGAGCGCACGCGGCCCCGGGCTAAGCCGGAAGAACCATCGCATTCCATCTTGCCTCCCCGCCTGGCTGTCAGTCTAGCCCGACAGGAAGGCTCAGCATTTAATCACCTGCGTGATATTGCATGATATTTATAGCAGGTGTTGGTCAGGTTGTCAAGCTGTTGTGCTACGGATTGCACGAACCATTTGGTGCAAGTGTACCACTCCGTTTGTTGCGTTGCACTTGCCCCACGTGGACATCAAACCTGTTGTCGCCCTTCTCGGACGAGGCCCAGCGTTCTCTGTTGATTCCGGCTTAGCCCTGCTGCTTGATGACCGCGGACATCAGGGCTTGCGCGCCGTCTTTATCCGTCGCCACGGTTATGAACAGCACGCTGCCGATGGGCTTGGCCATGAGATAGGCGTCGCCCAAGTCTTTCGTCATCACGTCTTGGCCCTCCACCTGCGTCCCCTTCTCCAGACCCGCCTGGCCTGCAAAGCTGTCAAGGAAGAAGCCCAGCAGCCAGCCGGGGTAGCTGGACTTTGCGGCGGCGATGGCGCCGATCTTGTGCTGCTTGAGGTACGTCACGTCCACGTGCTGGGGCGCGTCCAGGGTTTGCTGAGCATACGCCACGAAGACGCCTTGCGTGATATTCAGCGAACCCAGCGCCTGGGGCACACCCTGGAGGTTCAGCCGCAGCCTGGCCGACGCCTGCTCCAGCACGGAGCCGTCGGTCTTTGCGAAACCCGCGGCGACGGGTTGTCCCGGGGCGCTCTTAGGCATCATGCGCAGCAGGTCCCAGGCGTCGGTGTAGGCTTCGGAAAAGGCTAGGCCGTCGGTTGCCTGGATGGAGGCTTTCACTGTGCCGGGCCAGTCGCCGTTGCCGTACACCAGGCCCACGGTGTCTCCGCTGGCCCACGCCTCGGTCAATGGCCGTCCAGCGGCGAGTTGGGCAGCGGCCTCCGCCTCCTGCGCGCTGGTGAGCACTGCCTGTCCGCCCAGATGGTCCACCGTTGGCCCCAGGGCCAGGGCCACGCTCTTTACACCCACGGACGTACCCAACGCGGCAAGAGCCGGGTTGCCGGCCAGGGAACGGATGGCATCGCCCACCCAGGAGGTGGGCACGGACACGGGCGCGCCCTGGCTAACGTACACGTAGGCGTTCAGGTCGGCCTTGGGGACTTTGGCCTCCGCAAAGCCTGTCGGCAAGGCGGGATCGCCCTGGGCAGGACTGGCGGAGCAGCCCAATGCCAGCAGCATGGCGGCTGCCAGGAGGGTCGGTAAAACGAAGGGTGTGCGCATGGGCGGCTCCTGAGGATGGTATCACTCACTACAACGGCCCGTTCGGACGGTTGTCACGGGCGTATACCCAAATGATACCATTGTGGAGCGTAGGGGCAGGTCATCCTCCCCCTAGCAGATTGCCTCAGAGTGCCCTTCGCCGCACAGGGGCGCGTATCGTGCCCCTACGTGCGTTTCTAGAACAGGTCCCGCACCGCGCACCGGAACCCCGGCAGCGCAGGCTCCCCCGTCAGCGTGTCTCCGTTCCGCAGGACGCGCACGTCGTCAAGGGAACGGTAGACGGCAACGGAGCGGGTGTCAGGGTACACGATCCACACCAGCTTGACGCCAGCCTCCAGCCAGTCTTCTACCTTGGCGTGTACTTTAGATGCAGTATCGCTAGGCGATACTACTTCAGCAACGAGATCAGGCGCTAGTTCCACGTACCCAGCAGGCGGGCCTTCCGGCAGGCGTTCCTTAACGACGAAGGCTGCATCCGGGGCGAGTACGGTATCGGGATTGCGATGAACGCGAAAGCCGGTTTCAGCGGCAAAAACGTAACCAGGGCGATGCTGTAACATATAACCGCGCAGCAGGAAGTCAAGCATGCTAGCAACGTCTCCATGCCTTCCACCAGTGGGGGCCGTCTTGCACAGTTCTCCCTTCACAAGCTCATAGCGCTTGCCTTCGGCGGAAAGTCGTTCTAACTCTTCTGCTGTCACAAGGGTTTTGCTGGTAGTCATAAGAGCCTCCATGATTCAGCAACAGCATACCACGCCAAGAATACGCTTATTCTATGTGGGCTTCGCCATGCTGGGGAAACCATGCGCGCAGTTGACCGGCAACGTGAAGGACACAAATACCTGATGCCTATAGAACCATGCAAGAAGTGCCTGCGAGCTTGGCATACGCCAACGGCTTGGAACTGCCGCCTCTACCTCACGTCCCCTCCGCCAGCCGGGGCCGCGCCGCTGGCTACGAACGTGAGTGTCTACGGCCGCTGATTCAGCCAGGCATATCCACATGGAAGGCGGCGCTCCATTGAAAGTCATGGTCAAGCCTCGTCCCTGGCTATGCGCACTTCCAGCACACGCTCCGTGCTCGCCGTCACGCGCGCCCAGTGGGCGATGCGATGGCCCACGACCCAGGCGATGCCTTGCTCGCATAGCAGCAGCGGCGTACAGTCCCGTTCTTGCCGTGGCACGCCGCTGTCTATGAAGAATGCCTTGAGCTTCTTTTCACCAGGGGCGCCCAGGGGATGGAAGCGGTCGCCGGGCTGCCGCACCCGCAGCCACAGGCGCTGGCCCATACTTTCCGCGTCCAAGAAAGCCTGGTAGGGATCCAGCCCTAGACGTTCCGAGTCTACCTCCGAGGAGGCGATGGTCCGCACGACAATGCGCCAGCCGCCTACCTGAGCCTCACCGGGCAAGGGCAGGGGTGTTTCTGGGATGGGGGGCCACGGCGGAGACAGAGGCCCGTGTGCCAGCAGTAGTTCCTCACGTGTGGTAAAGAAACGCAGGCCGTGGCCCAGGGTGATCTCTCGTCCTGCGCCCTGCTCGGTTGCAACAAGCATGGCGTCAATCTGGGTGAACGCCAATTCCGATGCTTCGCCTGCCAGCTCCACGTAGGCCCGCTGCAACAGGTGGGCGCGCACGGACGGGTGCAGGCCAAGGAACTCCTGCCTCCCGATGCGGAGTCCATCGCCACGGGGCGTGACCATTCCCGGCCATGCTGCGTCTACCTGCTGGGAGAGGTAGGCTATGTCCCGGGCGGCGGAGACGGCCAGGCGGGTTAAGGACTCCACGACGTTGGGGTTGAGTTGCCGCAGCAAGGGCATGACCGAGAGGCGGATGCGGTTGCGCTGGAAACGTTCCTCGGCGTTGGAGGCGTCCCAGCGCGGAGATAGGCTGCGCTCCCGGCAATAGGTCTCGGTCTCCTGGCGCGCCGCTTGGAGCAGGGGACGCACCACGGAGACGTGCAAGGCGCAGTCCCGGCTCTGCCAGCGAGAGAGGGGGAGCATTCCGCGAAACCCGCGCAGTCCCGACCCGCGCAGGAGGTGCAGCAACACGGTCTCCGCCTGGTCGTCCTGGGTGTGGCCCGTTGCGACGGCAGCCGCCCCGATGTCAGCGGTAACGCGGGCCAGGAAGCTGTAGCGCGCCTCTCGAGCGGCGGCCTCCAGCGAGAGGCCCAGCCTGGCCTGGAGGTCAAGCACGTCCGCGCGTTCGGTGTGGAATACCACCCCCAAACGGCGGCATGCCTCCTGCACAAAGGCGGCGTCGGCTTCAGCCTCCGCACCGCGCAGGCCGTGGTCCAGGTGGGCGCAATGCAACCGGATGGGATTGCGCTGGGCCGCAGCGTGCAGAAGATGGAGCAACGCCAGGGAGTCCGGCCCACCGGACACGGCGGCAACGATGGTCTGACCAGGCGGCTGTAGCAGGCCGGCCTGAGCCAGGGCGTCTTCTACGCGGGTGAGCAGGGAGGACATGGGCCTATTGTCGCACAACAGCCGCCTTGTGGTCAGGGGAACTGTACTACGAGCCTGCGCAAGAGAGCTTGGAGCGTGGGTTACTGGTAGTGTCCAAGTTTGAAGGGAGGGTGTCTGTTATGGCCCCGTCCTCTCTCTTTGCTCTTGAACGATAGCGGCCTTGACCGCCTCCTCCGACGGGTCCGCAGGCGACTTGTGCAGCACAGCCAGTACCGCCTCTTGCCATTATCCATGTCATGCGCCCAGACATAGCAACGGGTTGCCTCAGGGTGTCCGATAAGGTCAAAGACCTCTACCACGCCTTCCCAGACCGTGCGGCCCTGGAAGGTCTCTTTCACAGGCACAGAGGCAACCCAGGTGGGATCACAGCCATGAAGGTTATGGATAGCCCTTTTTAGTCCCGCAATGAGACTGAAGGTCCGGGTCTGTTTGCTTTGGGTTGATGCTGCACTGTCCACGGCGTGGTGCAGCCCTAAAGCGAAGAGAACCGAAGGTTCAAACTTGCTACTTTTCCGGCGATTGCCGCTATAATGCGGGGACTTGTCATGACGGCATCGGAGCGTCCCCCATGGCATCGCGCAGCGAAACCCGCGCTCACCTGCTACAGAAGTTGGCATGGGCCGCTGTCTCCAATCCCATCGTCTTCTTTTACCTCTTCCGCTGGCTTACCCTTTTTCTTGCCGCGGCCCTTGTCTTGCTTCAGGCGATCCCCAATGCCAATCGCCGTTATGAGCCTGGCTTGTTGCTGTTTGAGGCGTTCCTCCTCACCCTCGGCGCCACCTATACCGCCTTTCTCCATCCAATGATCGCTCCTGAACGCGCCAAGTTTGGTCATGCGCTCCCTGCCGACCTACTGGTCATGGGCATCGCCGATATGGCGCTGAACCTGGCTGTCCTCCTTTGGAGCGGCGGCCTGGGCACTCCCTTCTTCCACGTCATCGTCACCAGCCTCTTGGTCCCTTGTTTCCTTTTGCCCGTTGGGTGGGGCCTGTCCCTTGCAGCGCTGTATGGGGGGCTGTACTTCAGCGTCGTTGCCGTAGCCAACCAGGTGGTCGGCGGAGCAGCCGGGCTTGATGCGCCGGGCGCGCACGGCCAGATTACCCGCGACATTGCCTCGCTGCTGTTCATTGCCGGGGCCGTCACCTATTTGGGCAGCGTGTTCCGCAGCCTGCAAGCGGAACGCCGGCGCACCAAGGAGGCCCTGGACGAAACGCAACTGATGTTCACCGTGACCCAGGGCGTGGCGCAGGGCGAGGGCGAAACCCTGGGGTTGGCATTACGCTTAGCCCAGGTAATGCGCAACGCAGGGGTGTTTGCACAATGGTCGCTGTTCCTGCCCAGCGCCGGCGGCAAACTGGAGCTGGCCTCCTCTACCGCCGGCGTGGAGGCTCTCAACACCCGGCTGGCGGAACAGGCGGCGCGAGAGTGCAGAGCGGTCAGCCAGTGGGACGGGGACGCGCGACGTTGGCAGGTTGCAGCGCCACTGAAGGTGGGCGGTGAAGTCTTGGGCGTCATGCTGGTGGGAAGCAGCGGAGAGCAAGGCGAGTCCAAAAAGCTGCTGCCGCTGTCAGAAGCCATTGCCAGCCAGATAGCCATTGGGCTGCAAAACGCGCTGCTTGCGCAACAGAAGGCGGAGCTTGCCGCCCAGGAGGAGCGCAGCCGTATCGCCCGGGAAATCCACGACGGCGTGGCCCAGTCAATTTATATCCTCAGCCTCCAGTTGGAGACCTGCGCGGAGCTGGCGTCCCAAGGGCTGCAAGACCTGGGTGTCCGGCTGGAGGAGCTGGTCGGCCTCTCAAAGCAGGCGCTTCTTGAGGTGCGCCACTATATCTTTGACCTTAAACCCTATCTGGCCGGAGAACAGACCGTGGCGGCCATGGTTTCAAGCCAGGTGAACGAGTTCACCAAGGTCTCCGGCATTCCTGTGAGCTTTGCCCTTTCAGGGGAGCCGCGACATCTCCCCGTGGCAGGAGCGGCAGCGCTGTACCGGGTGACGCAGGAAGCCCTGGCAAACGTGTTCCGCCACGCCAAGGCAGCTTCGGCAAAGGTGAGCTTGGAGTTTAGGCCAGAAAATACGGTGCTCACCATCACCGACGACGGCAATGGCTTCGCTTCCGGCGATCAGGCTACGGGTCACGGCCTGGGCAACATGCAACACCGGGCCGAATCCTTGGGCGGCGCCTTTGCCCTGCGCAGCGCGCCGGGCCAGGGGACAGAGGTGAGGATCACCCTGCCGTTCTAAGCTGCTCTGGGCAACTAAGGGAGGAACACCATGGCTCGCACCAGGATCATGGTGGTGGACGACCATGAGGTGGTGCGCAGCGGTCTGCGCGCCATTCTGGGCACGGAACCCGACCTGGAGGTGGTAGCCGAGGCGGGCACCACTCACGAGGCGACACAGAAGGCCGCGACACACAACCCCGACGTAGTGCTCATGGACGTGCGTCTCGGCGAAGGCAGCGGCATAGAGGCGTGCCGTGCCATCAAGAACGAGCGGCCCGACATACAGGTCCTCATGCTCACCTCCTTTGGCGACGAAGAGGCGGTGATGGCGTCCATCATGGCGGGCGCTTCCGGCTACCTGCTCAAGAACGTGGGACGCAGCGACCTGCTGCGCGCCATTCGCGCCGTTGCCCAGGGCCAGAACCTGCTGGACCCGAGTGTGACCAAACGGGTTCTAGAGCGATTGACACGCCTTGCCGCCAAAGAGCAGGAGCAGTCGCTGCAGGGTGTGTCCGAGCGGGAAAAAGAGGTACTGGTCCTGGTGGCCCAGGGGCTGACCAACAAGGAGATAGCGGCAAAGCTGGTCATCAGCGAAAACACTGCACGCAACCACGTCAGCCGCCTGCTGGAAAAGCTGGGACTTGGCCGCCGCAGCGAAGCCGCAGCCTTTGCCGCGGAGCATGGGTTGCTGAAGAAGACTGACCAGTTGTAAGTCCCGAATTCGTACAGGAGCTTTGCCATGCGTCTCTGGAAGCGTATCCTCATTGCCGTCCTGGCAGTCGTTGTGCTGGCCGCCGCCGGCGGTCTTGCAGGGGGTGGCTGGTATCTCTCCGACATTCTGAAGAAGGATGCCCTGACGCCGAACCACAACCCCGCCGCTCTTGACATGCGCGTCTCTGCCGTCTCCGCCGATCAGATCACGTTGGAGGCGACTACGTCTACCAGCAAGACAAGCCCCTGGCGTTACAACGGGGAATGGGGCATGCGATGGGACGGAGGGTACGCTCGCGTGGGCATGATCCAAGAGCTTACCGACCGCCAGGTGACCCGCGTCCTGGAGAAGATTGACAACGGCGACCTGCGAGCCGGCGATATGGTGCGACTTGAAGGCGCGGCCTATGCTGGGGACCCGCAGCTGGCCCTGGGCATCGCCTTTCAAGAGGTGCGGTACACCTCTTCCCTTGGGATCTTTGGGGCGTGGTACGTGCCGGGAGACTCCGCTACCTGGGCGATCATTGTCCACGGACGGAATGCGCCGCTCCGGGAAGGGCTTCGCATATTGCCGCCCCTGACGGCAATGGGCTATCCGGCGCTGCTGATTAACTACCGCAACGACGACGGTATGCCGACAAATGGGGACGGCCTGCTGCGCTACGGGCAGACGGAATGGCAAGACTTGGAAGGCGCGGTAGGCTATGCCATTGCGCACGGGGCGAAGGACGTGGTCTTGGTAGGCTACAGCATGGGCGGGGCCGTGGTCGTCAGTTTTCTGTACCAGTCGCCCTTGGCCGGCAAGGTCCGCGGCGTCATCCTGGACGCGCCCATGATGGACTTCAACGAGACTATTGACCTTGGCGTCAAGCAGCGAGGGTATCCGGTCATCGTGGCCGGCGTCGCCAAGGCGGTATCCGGCCTGCGCTTTGGCGTGGATTGGGGCAAGCTGGACTACTTGAGGGGCGTGGACCGCTTGAAGACGCCTATCTTGTTGTTCCACGGCGATGCCGACCCGACGGTGCCCATAGCAACCAGCGACGCCCTGGCCGCCGCCCGGCCGGACCTGGTGCAGTACGTGCGTGTGCCCGGGGCGCTGCACGTCGGCGCCTGGAACCGCGACCCTTCGGCCTACGAAGCGGCGGTGCGGGACTTTCTCGCCGGCATCCCCGAATAGCCTCTACCGCTGGCGGAGCAACGCCACAACGCTGGCGACGACGTATCCCCCGTGATGGCTGATGCTCACGTCACAGCTCGCGATCCGCGAGGCGTCGTATTCCGGGGCAAAGGCCAGATACGGCTTGCCCTCCGGGGTGTGGCGCACCTCCACAACATACCAGTTGCCTTTGGGCAATGCCAGGGCTTTGTATGCGGCCTCTTTGACGGCAAAGACCCCAGCCAGCCGTTCCAGGCCGGCGTGCTGTGACTCCGCAGGGCTGAACAGCCGCAGCAGCATTGCCTCGCCCCCGGCCTGTATTGAGCGTTGAAACTCCTCCAGGCTCACCAGGTCTATCCCTGTACGGACTTCCAGGTTTTCCACTGGCTCACCTGCCTTTGGCTTGCGGTAAAAGTCCTTTTGACCTAACCACTCGCCGCCTTCCCTAAAGGGGGTCTTGCCCTAAAAGTCCTTTTCAGCAATGCCCCCTGACCCTCTCGCCTTCGGCGGGGGGAAGGAATCATATCTGGGGACACCCCAGACCCCGGCAGGAAACCGAAAGTTTCCTGCACTTTCCCGACTATTGAGGCAACGTCCTTTTGGCCCAATGCGTCCGGGTATGTCTACGACGGGCAAAGCATGACAGCGTAATAGTACACCTACCACAGAAGGTTGGTAGGGATGTACCTCTTCCCCCGGGCCGCCACGGCCTAGCATGGAGGCGTGGGACACGCTCCGCTCATCCATAAGGGCGGGCGCACGGCATAAGTGGGGAGGCATTCCATGAACACGCTCGTAGACCTGCTGGGGGACTCTCGCGACCGTTTTCCACGCAGGACAGCACTGGTCATGCGCCAAGGCTACCGAGTTGACCGCTGGACCTATCAACGGTTGTGGGAAACGTCATGCGGGCTTGCCGCCTGTTTGCAGCAGAGGGGCCTCGCCAAGGGGGACCGGGTGGTCCTGTGGGCACAGAACTCGCCCCAATGGGTCGCAGCCTTCTTCGGCTGCCTGCGACTCGGCGCCGTGGTTGTGCCCCTGGACGTTCGCTCCACCAACGAGTTCGCCAGGAAAGTCGTGGTGAGCACCCAGCCGAAGCTGGCCTTCGTCTCAGCGGCGACGGCACAGGGAGGGAAGGGGCTGGGCCTGCCCCTGGTTGCCTTGGAAGGCATGGATGAGTTGACCGCAGGCTCCTCGCCTTCACCCATGCCCGTAGAGGTGAATGCCTATGACCTTGCCGAAATCATCTTTACTTCGGGCACCACCGGCGACCCCAAGGGCGTCATGCTGACCCACGGAAACATCGTTGCCAACGTGCGTTCGGCCACACAGGTGGTGCCGGTGGAGCCGGGCTTCCGCCTGCTGTCCCTGCTGCCCTTGAGCCACATGCTGGAGCAAACGGTTGGGACGCTCTCGCCCCTCATGGGCGGGGCGTCGGTCTACTACCCACAGAGCCGGCAACCCAGCGTGATCTTCCGCGCCTTCAACGAGTACGGGATAACTTCCCTGGTGCTGGTCCCCCAGGCATTACAGCTCTTCATGGACGCTATTGAGGTGAAAGTACGGGAGCAAGGGAAGGAGCGGACGTGGGCAAGCCTGCTCCGCATGGGGCCGGGGTTGCCTGTGTGGGCGCGGCGGCGGCTGTTCACGGCGGTGCACCGCCGGCTTGGCGGCCGGCTGCGGTTCGTCATGTGCGGCGGCGCGTACCTTGACCCGGCACTGGCGCAGAAGTGGGAGGCCATGGGAGTGCGGGTGCTGCAAGGCTATGGCACCACGGAAGCCTCGCCCATCATTGCCTGCAACTCCTTTGCCCATGCCAGGCTGGACTCCCTGGGCAGACCGATTCCTGGGGTAGATGTCCGCATCGCCAGGGACGGCGAGATCCTGGTGCGCGGCCCAAATGTAACCCCCGGCTACTGGCGCAATTCAGCGGCCACCAGGGATGCCTTCTCCGCCGGCTGGTACAAGACCGGCGACCTGGGCAGCCTGAGCGCCGAAGGCTTCCTCTATTTCAAGGGTCGCAAGAAGGATGCCATTGTCCTGCCCAGCGGCATGAACGTCTACCCGGAAGACATAGAGGCGGTCCTTCGCCGCCATCCCGTCGTCAGAGACGCCGCCGTGGTTGGCTTGCCCAAGGGCGGCCAGCAGGTGGAGGTTCATGCCGCCCTGTTGCTCAAGGTTGGGCATACCGATGCCAAGGCGGTAGTGGACGTTGTCAACGCGGCGTTGGCCGACCATCAACGAGTGCAGGGGTTCACGGTTTGGCCGGACGATGACTTCCCACGCACAAATACGCTGAAGATCAAGAAACACGAGGTCTTGCAACGGCTGCTTCAGGCCGCAACCGAGGCAAAGGAACAGCCAAAGACTCCTTCGCCGGTACAGACGGCTTCACCACTGCTGCGCCTTGCTGCGCAGGTGGCCCGCAAGCCGGTTGACCAAGCCACGCCCTCGGCGCGCTTGGGGGCCGAGCTTGGCCTTGATTCTTTGGGCAGGGTGGAGCTGCTGTCCGTAATAGAGTCGGAGTTTGGCGTGTACCTGGACGAGGCCCAGGTCTCCGGCGACACCACCCTCGCCGAACTGGAGAGCCTGGCGCAGCAGGCTGCCAGGGAAAGCGGACCGTCCGCTTACGCCCGGTGGCCCTTGCACCCCCTGACGCAGGCGTTGCGTTCGGCGTCCCAGGCCTTGCTCTTCCGCACCGTCGTGCCCTGGTTCGCCCCAACCCGCATACAGGGCGTGGAGCGCCTGGCAGGGCTGCGAGGCCCCGTCATCTTCGCCGCCAATCACCAGAGCCACGCCGATACGCCCGTCATTCTGGCGGCGCTGCCAAAGCGCTTCCGCCGCCGCGTGGCCGTGGCCGCCGCCGCAGACCACTGGTTTGCCCAAGGGCGGCTTGCAGGCATGGCCGCCGCCTTCCTCCTCAACGCCTTCCCTTTCTCCCGCAGCGGCTCCATCCGCCCCAGCCTGGAGCATTGCAGCCGGCTCTTGGACGGCAGTTGGTCCATTCTTATCTTCCCTGAGGGGACCCGCTCTGCCGATGGCCGTATGGGGCAGTTCAAGAGCGGCACGGGCTTCATGGCGGTGGAGCTTGGCGTGCCGGTGGTGCCGGTGCACGTGGAGGGTACGGGGAAAGTATTGCCTAAGGGCAAAGGCTGGCCGCGACGAGGACACGTTCAAGTCACGTTCGGCGAGCCGCTGCGCTTCGCCCCCGGTACGTCCTACGTAGAAGCGACGCAGGCGTTGGAGGCAGCGGTGCGGGCGCTGGCGGGTGTGAACGTTCGGGAGAATCAACCGGTTGCAACGGCGTGAAGGAGGATTCCGGTGAAAAGACCGTGGCTGGCAGCGCTGCTTAACGTTCCCGTTATCATCGTCTTCTTCTTCCCCGTGAGGCTAGTGCTCTTCCTTGTGGTGGGGCTAGCGCTTTCGGGTATCCTGGGCTATGTGTACGTAGGGAGGCCAAAAAGGATCTTCCTCGCGCTGGTTTGGAATGCTATCTGTATTATTTGTTCGCAGGTGCCATCCTTGCATTATTTCTAGCAGCCCTATCTGGATTTTGGCCCGTGGCATTGGCGCCGCCTTTCCTAGCCTTCATTCCCTACGTCGTGTTCCTGATCTGGACCGCGCGCGACGCATGGCGTCTTGCTAAAGCGCACAACGCCGCCATCACAAGCGGAACGCAAGGCCACTAGTACGCCGTACCTCCGCAAGATAGTCCGTATGACCCTGGGGAGCGTGTGCCCGTGGCCGTACAGTAGGGGCGTCGTTAGACGGGACTGCAACCTACCTTAGACGGGAAAGGGAGACGCCTATGACAAAGACACTCGCTGCTGTAGAAAGCTCCTCTGCCAGACACGCACGCAACGCTACCCGGAGTACGGCTGCCATTGCCTGGCGGTTTGTGGCAAGGTTCAAGTGGCAGTACCTGCCGCTGCTCCTCAGCGACTACGCGCGGGAGATCCTGCGCCGCAAGTACGACGCCATCGCTACGGACATGGCCTACGAGAACCGGCCATCCGGCGCTGCCGGCCCCCTGGGGAAGTTCGTTGACCGGCAGGTGCTCAAGTTTCCCACCCACGAGGGGCTGCGACAGCGGCTGCGACTTGTTAAGGGTTGCCTCAGGGATGAGATGACGGCCCGCGCACGGCAAGGCTCTGGGCCGGTCCGGGTGCTGAGCGCCCCCTGCGGCCTCATGCGCGACGTGCTCACCTGCGTCACCGAGCTGCGGGAAGAGGCTCCCCTGGTTGCCCGCAGCATGGAGGTCTACGGCCTTGACCTGGACGCCAGCGGCGAGGTGCTGCCCGAGGCGCGCCGCCGCGCCGACGGCCTGGGGGTGAGCGCGCGCCTGTACCAGGACGACCTGTTCAAGCCGAGGGCCTTGCAAGGGGCCTTGGACAAGGGGCTTCGCTTCCACATTGTCAACTGCATCGGCCTGACGCCCTGGCTGGACCTGTCCGAGGTACGGCAGCTCGTCGCCTTTTTCCATGACCGCGTGTTGGAGCCGGACGGTGTGCTCATCATTGACAACTTCACCCCACACAAATACGCCTCCCTTGCGAAAGACCTGGAAATCTACAGCCGCTATCACGATCCACGGGCGTTCGTCGGTGTGCTTCAGGAGTGCGGCTTCCGCCTGGAAAAGGCGGTAGCAACCGCCAACGGCGTCAACACAGTGCACGTTGCCCGGGCAGTGGCCAAGAGCTAGCTAATGGATGGAGGGTAGCCATGACGCCGCGTGTGGCCCCAAGACGACCGATCAAGGCCCGCCAAACGCAATGGGCCGCCGCACTCGCCCGGTTGCTGCTCCGCCTGGGCGTGCGGCCCAACCAGGTGTCCGTGCTCAGCATGGTATTCGCTGGGCTGGCGGCGGGATGCATCCTAGCTTCCAGCATAGTAAGCCCAACCTGGGCTGTCCTGCTCCTGGTTACTGCGGCGGTCTTCATCCAGTTTCGCTTGCTGTGCAACCTGCTGGACGGCATGTTGGCGTTGGAAGGCGGCCTCAAGACGCCCGCCGGCGAGCTGTTCAACGACGCGCCGGACCGCGTTTCCGACACTACGGTCTTGCTGGCCTTGGGCTACGCCGCTACGTGGACGCCCTGGGGCGTAACGCTGGGCTGGGCGGCGGCGCTGCTGGCCATGGCTACCGCCTACGTGCGGGTGCTGGGCGGGTCCGCGGGCGCTCCACAACGCTTCACCGGGCCTATGGCCAAGCAGCAGCGCATGGCCCTTGTGACGACTGCGTGCCTCTTCGCCGCAATGGAGGCGACGGTTGGATGGCCCGCCTACGCGTTCACGGTGACGTTAGCCGCAATCATCATCGGCTGCGCGGCGACCGTCGTCTTACGTTTGGCGGGCATCTACGCCGATCTCAATAGCCAGGCCGGCAAGCCGGGAACGCTCCGCTAGTGGCTGGAAGGGGGACGAAGATGTGGCTGGCTAACCCGCTGGAGAGTCCGCTGCTCTGGCCGACCGCAGGCGTCGTAGGGGGGATATGGGTGGTTGCGCTGCTGGGCCTATTGGCAAAGGAGCGCCGCCGCCTTCGGACGTGGCGTCGGAGCGAGCTGTTCCAGCGCCAGCTCACCTGGGGGTGGATTGCGCCCACCTTTACCGTATGCGTACTGTCGGGCTGGCTCCCCACGCTGGCGCTGGTCGCGCTTATGGTGTTCCAGGGGCTGCGGGAGTACGGACGACTGACCGGCTTGCCACGGATGTACCGGTGGGCCTTGCTGGGGGCCGGCCTGCTCGTCCTTCCTGCGGCGTTGTTGTCCACCTCGGCCTTCTATGTCCTGCCCGCGCTGCTCTTTCTCGTTGCCACGCTCCAGCCGGTGCTGGTCCAGGATGCCCAGGCGGGGGTACGCCACCTGGCCTTTGCCGTCTTCGGGGGGGGTTACGTTGCCTGGCTGCTGGGCCACCTACTGCTGATAGGAACGCATATGCCGGATGGTAACGGCCTGCTGCTTGCCCTGGGCCTGGCCGTGGCGCTGAGCGACATCTTCGCCTTTGTCCTGGGGAAGGCCTTTGGTAGGCATAAGCTGGCCCCACGGCTCAGCCCAAACAAGACCTGGGAAGGGCTGGCCGGCAACATGGTGGGGGCGTCCCTGGGCGTGCTGGCCATGAGCTTCGCGCTGCCTGACGGGTTGCCCTGGTACGGCGCGCCACTGCTGGCGGCGGCTATCGGTCTGGGCTGCGCCTGGGGAGACCTGCTGGAATCGGCGATCAAGCGTGGTGCGGGAGTGAAAGACGCGGGCGACTGGCTCCAGGGCTTCGGCGGGCTGCTGGACCGCATAGACAGCATGATTATCGCCGCGCCGCTGTCCTATTACTTGGTCTTGTGGATGGCCTAGATTCCAAACAAGAGGAGCGTCTTATAGAGGCACGATATGACGTGCCCCAACAAGGCGCTCCTCTTGCGAGATTCGCACACTGTCAGCACAAGCGAAAACGCTGACACAGACCCTTTGCCGTTGTGTTTGGCTCTACCTGCCTTACTTAGGAGGCACAAAAGGATAGGGAACGGGCCTTCCGCCACGGATGGGCAGGACGGCGGTGGCGTGACCTGGGCACGCTTCTACGTCGTCCTGATTCCGCATCCCTACCTCCAGTTCAACAATGCCGAGGCCGTCCCGTTCGTACTTTTCGGTCACTTTGCCCCACGCGGTCAGGGTATCGCCCGGCACGTTCATGGCCCGGTGCTGGAAGCTGACCTTCCACAGCCATCCTCCCAACCCCACCCAGTCCTTGATGAGCTGGCACATCACCTGCTGTTTCCAGCTCCCGTTGATCACCACGTCCGGCAGCTTCTCGTGGTTCAAGGCGAAGGGATGGTCGTAGTGGATGCGGTGCCAGTTCTCCTGGGATGCGCTCCACCGCATGATGTGGGCTTGGGACATAGGACCCTTGACCACGGACGGGATGTCCATGCCGACGCTGACATCGTCAAAGTAGACCTGTTTTTTTGCAGCTACAGTAGCCATGTGCATTCCTCCTACCAGGGTGCTGAAAAACTCTTCTGACCATCCCCTGCCCCCTTCCTGGCCAGTAAGGGGGGAGGAATTGGTATCTGAGGGACACCCTCAGACTCCCGGCAGAGGGGTAATACCCCTCTGCACTCCCCTTTTCCCGCAGCCTCCTACCGCCGGATAGCCGTGCCACGGGAGATCATGAGCAGCTCGCCCTTGTCGTTTCGCACCTCGGTCTCGGTGATGATGAACACCATGCGGCCGGACCTGCCTTCCCGCTCAAAGATGTTGGCAATGCGCGTCTTGCTCACGGTCTTCTCTCCCAGCTTCATGTACTGGAAAAGCTCAATCTCGTTGCCGCCGTTCAGCATACGCGGGATGTGGGACAAATCTAGCAGCGGCAAGCCGTATTGCCCTCCACCTTCGCCGCCGACGCCACGGCCGTCGTATTCGGGGTTTACCTTGAATCCTTCGGCAAGGGGGTCCGGCGTGCCCAGAAGCCGGCGGTTCATGCTGGAAGGGAACAGCGGCGCGCAGACGATGCCGCCGTATCTGGTCCCCTTGGCGTATTCCGCATCGTAGTAGATGGGGTCGTCGTCCATGATGGCGTGTATGAAACGCCGGTGCTCGGACTCGGTGGCTTCCATCGTAGACTCGCTGGGATTGCTTTCCTTCCCAACCGCAGCCCGCATCTGGGGTGTTATGTAGCGTTCACCTGTCATGCCGTGCGCCTCCTTACAAGATGAGCAATCACGCAAGGCCCCGTCGTCTGGGCCTGCCCAGTTCTAACACAAAACGGCGCTGCTGGCAACCCCATCTCGTGCTTGCAAGGCAATGCGATTGGTAGGCATGGCAGAAGCCGGCGCCGGCTTGGTTTGCAGCAGGACCGCTTGCAGAAGCTGTGATTTGACACATCGCGGTAATATAAAACGTTTGTTATGCATAATAACTGTAAAACTATTACGTACAGCATTGAGCTGTTCTATCAAACATATCCAAAACATCAATGGAATCTATATTGACTCAAACTTTTGCCGCTAGTAAGATAGCATCTATCCCTAATTGTTGACGTACAAATTGGACGTTTATCACGTAAAATTGCATGAAAACACACGCAGCTAGCACAGCCCGGTCTATCCTCTCGCCCACAGATGCCGAGGGCTTCTTCGGCATCCGGCTAGAGTCCATCGGCGGCCTTGGGGCGCACATCGCCGGCCAGATCCTTGCCGAGACCGGCGTGCTGCGCCTGGGACTCAACGGCGCGAACTTCTCCTCCTACGGCTCGGAAAAGAAGGGTTCGCCCGTCAAGGCCTACGTCCGCTTCTGCACGCCGGAGCAAGAGGTCCGCACCAGCAGCCCGGTGGACCGGCCGCATGTCGTCGCCGTCTTCCACGAGGGCCTCATCCGCACCGAGGCTGTACTGTCCGGCCTCCTCCCCGGCGGTGTGGTCATCGTCAACTCCACGCACAGTCCTGCCGAGGTTTGGCAGATGCTGGGCCGTCCCGCCGCCACGGTGGGCGTGGTGGACGCCCTTGCCATCGCCGTGGAGCTACAGTCCAGGGTCAACACCATCATGCTGGGGGCCATCGCCCGGTCAACGGGCTTCGTCTCCGCTGAGGCGGTGAAGGACGTCATCACCGCTACTCTGGGCCAGCGCTACCCGCAACTGCTCAAAGGGAACCTGCAAGCCTTTGATCGGGGCTTCCAGAAGCTCACGCTACAGGACTTCACCCGTGCAGAAGGCGCGATGACCCTGGGCTACGCCGTCTCCAAGCCTCCCTTCGGCTACTTGGATGCGCCCACGGGCGGCGCGGTGGTCAACCCCGGCAACAGTGTGCTGAAGGACCTCACCGTGTCCCGGAACGGGTTCTTGCCTGCCTTTGACCGCGCAAAGTGCGTGGACTGCGCCGTGTGCGACCTGGTCTGCCCCGATTTCTGCTTTGTGTGGGATACGGAACAGGGAAAAGACGGCGCGCAGGCCATCCGTTTGCGGGGCATTGACTACCGCTACTGCAAAGGGTGCATGAAGTGCATTGACGCCTGCCCTACCGTAGCTCTTACACGAGAGCGCGAAGAAGAGGGTTATGCCGATGCGCATACCGTTCCGCTTTTCCATCTCCCTAGCGCCGCTTCCTAAGCGTCGCCTACTCTGCCAAGAGCACACGTAGGAGAACCAGCACATGGTCGTCGTCGCTCGCTCCACCGCCAGGCCCGTTGCCACGCAGAAAACTGACTTCAAAAGCGGCAACGAGATGGCAGCCCTGGCCGCCAGCCACATCAACTTCCACCTGATGGGCTACTATCCCATCACGCCGTCCACAGAAATCGCCGAATATCTGGACGAGATGTACGCCCAGGGCGAGCACAGCATCCGCATGGTCCCTGCGGACGGCGAGCACGGCGGTGCGGGCATCTGCTACGGCGCAACCACCGGCGGCGGGCGCGTGTTCAACGCCACCAGCGCCAATGGGTTCCTCTATGCCCTGGAACAGTTCCCCGTACAGTCCGGGACCCGCTACCCTATGGTCATGGACCTGGTCACGCGCTCCGTCAGCGGGCCGCTGGACATCCGCGGCGACCATTCGGACCTGTACTTTGCCCTGAACACCGGCTGGATCGTCCTGCTGGCCCGGGACCCCCAGGCAGTGTACGACATGAACATCATCGCCGTCCGCCTGAGCGAGCACCCCGACGTGCGCCTGCCCGTCATCGTCGCCTACGACGGCTTCTTCACCAGCCACCAGAAGCGCCGCGTCCAGCACTTTGAGGACAGGGAGGTCGTCCGGCAGTTCATTGGGCCGTTCCAGGCGCAGAACTCTACCCTGGATCCGCGCAACCCCATAACCGTGGGCCCGTACATGAACGACCCTGACCTCATTAATAACAAGTACCAGTTGAAGCTGGCCATGGACGCCGCTCAACTTGTCCTGCCCAAACTCTTTGACGAGTACGCTGCCCTCAGCGGGCGCAGCTATCCCGTGGTGGACGCTTACCGCATGGAAGACGCCGACGTAGCCCTCGTCCTGCTGAACTCCGCCGCAGAGACGGCAAAAGACGTTGCAGATAAGCTCCGACAGCAGGGCAAGAAGGTGGGCGTCCTCAGCCCCAACGTCCTGCGCCCCTTCCCCAGCGACGCCATACGTGAGGCCCTGGCCCACACCGGCGCGGTGCTGGTGGCGGAGCGCGCCGACTCCTACGGCGCCAACGGCAACGCCCTCACCCACGAGGTAAAGTCCGCACTCAAGGACGACACCCAGAACAGGACGCTGTGCCTGAGCCGCATCTACGGCCTGGGCGGCAAGGACTTCCTGTACGACGACGCCGAGACCCTGTTCCAGACCGCACTGGAAGCCGCCGACTCCGGCCGGGTGCGCGTGGCCTTTGACTACCACGGCATCACCCCGGGCAACCCCGCCAGCGGTGCGCCTTCCAGGGTATTGCCGCCATTCACAAAAGAGCAGATGCGGCCCGGCCTGGTCAAGACCAGCCTCAACGCACAAGGCAAGGTGGAGGTGCAGACGCCCCCCCTGTGGAAGCTGGCAATGCGCTCGCGCATCATTGCCCCCGGCCACGGGGCCTGCCCCGGCTGCGGCATCTTCCCCGCCCTGGACCAGCTCTTCAAAGGCATGGAGGGCGACATCGTCGTCCTGTACCAGACCGGCTGCGCAATGGTGGTCACCACGGGTTTTCCCTTCAGCGCACACCGCGTAACCTACATTCACAACCTGTTCCAGAACGGCGCCGCCACCCTCTCCGGCCTGGTGGAGATGTACCAGGAGCGCCAGGCCCGGGGCGAGCTTCCCGGCGGCGATGACATCACCTTTGTCATGATCACCGGCGACGGCGGCATGGACATCGGCATGGGGCCTACTATCGGCGCTGCCCTGCGCAACCACCACATGATCGTCATTGAATACGACAACGAAGGCTACATGAACACGGGTAGCCAGCTCAGCTATACCACGCCCTTGGGCCACATGACCTCCACCAGCCACGTGGGCGAGGCGCAGAGCGGCAAGACCTTCCACCACAAGGACACATTGCAGATCATGGCCGCCTGCCACATCCCCTACGTCTTCTCCTCCGTGGAAGGCTACGCCGACGACCTGGTGAAGAAGGCGGCCAAGGCCCAGTGGTACGCCAAGAACAAGGGCCTCGCCTTCGGCAAGGTGCTCATCTCCTGCCCCCTGAACTGGCGCGCGCCGGACGAGGCGGGCACCGACATCGTGCAGGCGGCGGTGGACTGCAACTTCTTCCCTCTGTACGAGATAGAGCAGGGCAAGACCACACTTACCTACGACCCAGAGGCGATCGGGCGCAAAATCCCTGCGTCCAAGTGGCTGGGGATGATGGGCAAGACGCGCCACCTCGTCGCCCCCCAGTACAAAGAGGTGCTTGCCAGCTTTGAAACCGAAGTGGAGCGCCGCTGGCGCAGGCTGAAGGCTATGCACGAGCATCCGGACCTTTAACTAATAACCCCTTCTCCCCTTGCGGGAGAAGGCCGGGATGAGGGGTAGTCTCCTGGTCTGCTTTTAGAAGCACAGGCCTTTTGCAAAGTTGCGTCGCCTCAGACGACAAGGCAGGGGAGATTCTTGACGATGCCCGATTACCATCGGGACTCGTTCGGAATGACAAGGTAAACGGGCCGTCTGCCAAGCGCTACGTCGCCCCAAGTAGGCGAGAGGAGTCCCATGGCAACCATCGTCCATAAACGGAACCTCACTCCCATCACCGTCCTCTTTGAGGTGGAAGCGCCGTTGATTGCCCGCAACGCGCAGCCCGGGCAGTTCGTCATGCTCCGCGTCAATGACTCCGGCGAGCGCATCCCGGTGACCATCACCGACTACAGCAGGATACTGGGCACGGTATCCATCGTCATCCAGATCGTGGGAAAGACCACCCGCATGGTATGCGCCCTGAAACAAGGGGGCGATATCATGGACTTCGTCGGCCCGCTTGGATGCCCCGTTGGGCTTCCAACGCGCGGCCACGTGGCGCTTGTGGGGGGCGGGTTTGGCGCAGGGGCCATCCTCACCATCGCCAAAGAACTGACCGCCAGGGGCGTAGAGGTGTCTTCCATCGTCGGTGCGCGCAATCGTGACCTTATCATCCTGGACCGGGAAGTGGGTGCTCACAGCAACCACCTCTATCTGTGTACCGACGACGGCTCGGCCGGCTTCCACGGATTCGTAACCACACAGTTGGAGGCCCTTGTCCAGAGCGGAGAACGCTTTGATGAAGTCATCGCCATCGGCCCCGTGGCCATGATGCGAGCCGTTGCGGAGACGACCCGGCGGTTCGCCATCAAGACTCAGGTCTCCATGGACCCCATCATGGTAGACGGCACGGGCATGTGCGGCGCGTGCCGCCTAACCATAGACGGCGAGCTCAAGTTCGCCTGCGTTGACGGCCCTTTCTTTGACGCCCACAAAGTCAATTTCGCCGAAGCCATTGTCCGCTCCAAGACCTACGCGGAAGAGGAGCGGTCGGCCCTGGCTGCCGCAGCCGCTGGAGGATAAGTCCCATGCCAATGGTACAGTTCAAAAAGACGCTCTTGCCTACCATGGACGCCGTGGAAAGGCGAGACGGGTTCCAGGAGGTATCGCTAGGGTACTCTGCGGCGCAGGCCCTGGCCGAGGCGCAGCGCTGCCTCCTGTGCCAGGAGCCGGCGTGCGAGACGGGGTGTCCCGTGGGCGTGCCCATCAGGGACTTCATCAAGGCCATCGCCGAAGGGAAGCCCTTGGATGCCGTGCGCCTCATCAAGCAGGTGAACTCGCTGCCCGCCATTTGCGGCAGAGTCTGCCCCCAGGAAAACCAGTGCGAGCAGCGGTGTGTCATCAAGGGCAAGCAGGACCCTGTGGCCATCGGCGGGCTGGAGCGGTACGTTGCCGACTATGAGATGGCGCACCGGCGAGAGGTAGAGAAGGCGAACGGCTACATGCGCCAGGCGCCAAGCAAGGACAGCGCACCGGCAACAAAGGTCGCCGTAGTGGGAAGCGGCCCTGCAAGCCTTACCGCCGCCGGCGACCTGGCCCGTATGGGCTACCAAGTCACTATCTTTGAGGCGCTGCACATCCCCGGCGGCGTCCTCATGTACGGCATTCCTGAGTTCCGCCTGCCCAAGACCATCGTCTCCGCCGAGATATACAGGCTGCAAGAACAGGGCGTGGAGATCCGTTGCAATACCGTCATAGGGAGGACCATTACCATAGACCAACTCATGCAGGAGATGGACTATGGCGCGGTGTTTATCGGCAGCGGGGCCGGCTCTCCAAAGTTCCTTGGTGTGCCGGGCGAGAACTTCAAGGGCGTCTACTCCGCCAACGAGTTCCTCACCCGCATCAACCTGATGAAAGCCAACCGCTTCCCAGAGTTTGACACCCCCGTCAAAAAAGGCCAGCGCGTCGCGGTCATCGGCGCGGGGGACACCGCCATGGACGTGGTGCGCGTCGCCATTCGCGTGGGGGCCAAGGACGCCAACATCGTCTATCGCCGCACCCAGGCGGAGATGACCGCCCGTGTGGAGGACTACCATCACGCTGCGGAAGAGGGCGCGGTCTTCAAGTGGCTCACCAACCCGGTGCGCATCCTGGGCACGGAGGACGGCTGGGTCAAGGGCATTGAGTGCATCCGCATGGAGCTGGGCGCTCCTGATGAATCGGGAAGGCGGCGGCCCCTGCCCGTCAAGGGTTCCGAGTTCGTCATGGACGTGGACACGGTGGTCATGGCTCTGGGCACCAACGCCAACCCCACCATCTCGCAGTCTACGCCGGACCTTGCCACGGACAAGTGGGGACACATCGTCGCCGACGCCGAGACCTGCGCCACCAGCAAGCCCGGCGTTTTCGCCGGCGGAGACATCGTCACCGGCTCCGCCACCGTCATCCTGGCAGCGGGCGCAGGCAAGAAGGCGGCCCAGGGTATAGACGCCTACCTGCGCGCCAAGGTCGCCCAGCCCGTGGCGGCGGGAGCGCGGGGCTAGTGCCCCCTCTCTGAAAAACGTACCATGCCAGTTTCTCTTTGGCCGCTCCCAACATGGATGTCCGCGCTGGCTACACGTCTTTGCGAACCTTCGTCCCTTTCACGAACTCGACCAACTCTGCGCGAATGGCGTTATCCCGCGCCTGTATCGCCTGGAGGATTACATCGGCAGCGGGCGCTGCTGCGTCTAGTATGGTGTCGTCCAGGCCAAGTGCCTGAGCCCACAAAGCCAGATCCACCTTGCCTGCCTTGATCTCGTAGACCTGTTCCATAAAGGATCGCAGGGTCTTGTCGCTCTTGGAAATATTGAACGTTTTTTCGAGGAGAGAGCAGTTCCCAAGCATGTTGACCACCCGAATAGCCTCATCGCGACTGACAAACCCCGTAGGCAGTCCAGCCGTCAACTTCGCTTCCCAAAGTTTATACGCTACGGCGTGGTCGACGTCCTGGCTTGCCTTGCTCTTGCCCACTTTCAAAACAATGCTCGACATCTCCCAGCGTTGGGTATCTAGGCGGTGCCACAACCACAGCGCGGTCCGGTAAACCGAGACGCGCTCGCGCCTGATGGCTTCCAGGTTGCCAACGTATGCCGTCGCATCGGTCTCCAAATCCTTGACGAATGCTTGGAACCGATCGCTAAGCGCCTGATGGACGCTTTCCAGAGAACCGAGTTTCGCGCAGGTGCTAAAGTCCTCACTAAGATTCTTGGCATAGCTGGCGACGATGGGAGCGGATGAACTCGCCCAACGCTCCGCCCACTGCGAACAGATTAGCCAGCGATCCAGCACCGACGAGAGCGTCGCACTAAGTTTCTTTTCGAACTCGTCCTGTTGAGCCGGAGTCAACTTATGCTGATCTTCCCATTGGACAGCCAAGTACCACCATGCCCATACGACCGCCACCGCATTCAATGATGAATAATGTCCGCCGGAACCGTACACAAGCTGCCTTTTGTTCACTACTTCCAAGACCTCCAGTACTGCCACCCGGATGCCGCTCCAACGTTTCGCCAACTCCGATGCCATGGGACGGATCGTCGCACCGCGAAGTAAATCGCGGTTGGCGAGCAGTTGGCCTTCATTACAGCACACCGACCAAATGAACGACACCGCGTTGACCAAGTTGTCCATTTCTATCTTGAGGCCCCCCTCGGTAACGTCGTCCAGCAACTCCTGGAAGCAATCGCTAGCGGTCTTTCCTTCGGTTGCATCTTTATCCCAGCCCACCTTAAGCCACGCCAACGTGATTTCCTCCCGCGTAAGTGTCCGCCCCGCGGAGTTCAACCTTGTGAATATGTTGACGATGGCATCATTGTAGGCGTCTTCCGTCCAGATTTGCTTATCGAATGCGAGCAGTTCTAGATACATCACCTTGCTCAACTTCAAGTCGCGGAGAGTCGTCATCAGTTCAGCCATTGGCATCAGCAATCTGAGGGCCTTGTCATCGGGCACGCCTTCCTCTTTGAACAATGTCTTGAGAATGGCCTGGAACTGCGCCTCCTTGATGTTAGGATTGGGCAATGCACTCGACCACAGCCTACTGAGACGGATGAAGCGGCCTTTGTTGTCTTTAGCAAGTGCCAGCGGCTCTTCATAGGTGCGGGGCTTTGGCGACTTTGATTGCCCCTCCGTGGGATCAGTGATCACCCACTGCAAAACCTTGTTGTCGTGGAAACCTACCGCTGACAGGTTGCCGCCTGTCGTGTACTCATTCAGAAAGCGATCCAAGTCGAAGCACAGGCTCGCCTTGGACCAATGCGGATTCTTGCCCTGCGGCCCGTGCGGGCGACGATCCTGGAGTTCCTGCGCCCAATCACGATCCTCCAATTTGAAGCCCCATGCGTCACCCTCAAGGGCAAGCAATAGGCTTTGCACCCGCTGCTGCCCATCAAGAACCATGTGGTAGGCTGCTGGTGGATCTTTGGCGATAACGACACTGCCGCCGCCACTACTGGTACGATCCACAACACGCCAGAACTGCCGATGCGGGATATCCTGAATCGCGCCCTGACCTACATTCCACATCAGCAATGTGCCGAATGGCCAGCCTCGGATCAGCGAGTCAACGAGACGGGACACTTGATTCGGTGTCCATACGTACGGCCTCTGGAGGTCTGGTATCAGCACAGTAGCATCCTCCCCGGCACGTTTTAGCAAAAGGTGAAGTGCTTCAGCTTTCTCCTCGTAGATGTTGGCCATCACCAATTCCCTTTCTTTGAGGTGGACCCCATTCAGTGGATACGATAGTGATCATGCCAAAAGCGGTGCCTGTTGCCTCAACACGCTGTGCCACTAAACCCGACACATCGGGGTGATTCTACCACATGCTGGAATGGGTCTACGTTCGTAACGACTAATCTGCATCCACATTGTTCTCCTGGCGTTTTTCAGGTACATGGCACCAAGCTCGGTGCGTCATCTTTTCGTAGCGTGACTTTTTGCTCACCACACCTGTGCCTCAGCGTGGCGGAATCGGACTCTTGCCGGCGCGCACGTACCTGATTTCCGCGTAGGTGTAGGCGTCGCCCAGGGCTTCCTTGACCGGCTTCAACGGCCCCGGCCCTATGCGGTCAAGCGCGACCTCTATTGTTGTTCGCTTCTCCTCGCTCACCAGTCGCCGGAGGTCTGCCAACTCTCCGGCCTCTATCGCTTCGGCAAGGTGCACTTCTATTGTTGAGGCAGCCATGCCCCGCTCCTTTGCAATCTCAGCAGGGTTCATGCCGCGCTGGAACAACTCTAGCGTCGCTCGCACACTGTCGTTGGGCGGGCCCGCTTGCTTCTTCTTCAGCGCCGGCGGCTGCGGGCCAGGAGCAAGGGTTGCACCCGGGGCAGCAGGCAGGCTTACTTTGCGGCCACGGAATAGCACCTCGTCACCCAACGCCGTCACTTCCACGGCGTTGAACCGCTCCGAGTTCAGGCGGAGCAATCCCTTGCGGAGCAGCTCCCGCGCCATGTGCTGCCACTCTTGTCGCGACCATCGCTTGCCAATGCCGTAGGTGGAAAGCAGTTGGTGGCCGTTTTCAAGTATCCGCTTGTCTCGTGATCCAACCAGAACATGCACCAGGTAGGTAACGCCGAAGCTCTCGCCAGTCCGTTTGGCGCAAGAGAGCAGCATCTGGGCAGGCGCTGTGCAGTCCGTCTCTTCAGACGCAAGCGGATTGCAGATGTCGCAGCACGGCGTTGGCTTCTTCCTGGGCGCGTCGTCAAAGTAGGCCAGCAGCATCTGCCTGCGGCAGGTTGTGCTCTCCGCCCACTTCACCATTTCGGCCAACTGAGTCTCGGCAATCCTCTGCTCGGAAGCCGATGGCTTCTGCCGAATGAAATACTCCTGCTTGACGGCGTCGCCGTAGGTGTAGAACAGGATGGCGTCGCTCTGCATGCCGTCCCGCCCCGCCCGTCCGCTCTCCTGGTAGTAGCCCTCCAGGTTCTTGGGCATATCAAAGTGGATGACGAAACGGATGTCCGGCTTGTCAATGCCCATACCGAAAGCGATGGTTGCGACGACGATCTTGACCTCGTCACGAAGCAGGGCCTCTTGGCGAAGCTGGCGGTCTTCAGCCGGCAGGCCCGCGTGGTAGGCCACGGCCTGAAAGCCGTCGCCTTGCAGTCTGGTCGCCAGCCGGTCGGCGGTGGCCCTGGCCCCAACGTAGATAATGCCCGGGGACTCGCGGTGTGCTGACAGGTAGTCCCTGAGACGCTCGTAGGCGGCCTGTTTGGGCCAGACCTGGTAGTAGATGTTGGGCCGGTCCAGGTTGCCTCTAAAGGTAGCTGCGTCCCGAAGGCGAAGCTGCGCTACGATGTCCGCCTGGACGCGCTTAGTTGCCGTAGCCGTGAACGCCGCTATGGGCGCTGATGGGAACAGGTCCCGCAACCGGCTCAGGTCACGGTACTCCGGGCGGAAGTCGTGGCCCCATTCGGAGATGCAGTGCGCCTCGTCAATGGCGAAAAGGGTGATGTCGGCGTGGGACAACAGGTCAACGAAACCGGGCATCATGAGCCGCTCGGGAGCGACGTAGAGGAGCTTCACCTTCTTCTGCCGCACATCCGCCATGCGCTTGCGCCATTCATCCGGTTCCAGGGAGCTATTAATGAAGGTTGCGGCCACGCCCATTGATTGGAGCCTGTCCACCTGGTCCTTCATGAGGGCGATGAGCGGCGACACCACGACGGTCAGTCCCGGTTGGAGCATCCCAGGCAACTGGTAGCACAGGGACTTGCCTCCGCCCGTGGGCATGAGCACAAAGACATCCCGCCGGCGAAGGATGTCGCCGATGATCTCTTCCTGAAGCGGCCGCAACCCCGTAAACCCAAAGGTAGAGCGCAGCGCCGTCAGAAGACGGGCATGGGTAGGGGAAACGTCTTGCATCGTAGCCTTCGGTAGCACGCTGAGCAGGATGTCCTGTTTGCTTGGCGTGTTATCCAGTGCCCCCGACTAAAGTCGGGGGTTAAGCCAAGCTAAACCTGGCACTTTAGTGCCAGGATAATAGACTACTCCAGCCAGGCAAACAGAACCCAGCAGGCTACATCCTTCAAAACCTTCTTGGGGAATAGTAGCCGAGTGTACCCCACGGGGCAATGCCGCATACGCCACGCAGGGTCGCCTATTTCCTGGCCTTGTTGCAAATGGTAGGGCTACCTCGGAACCCCTGTCTCTCGCCGGTTTCAGAGCACGCTTACTGAATGCGCATCATTAAGGCCAATGCTATCCGCGAGAGGTAGGCGCAACGCAATTCTGATACGTCTATAGCTAGCATCACGCCACTTGACACGTGATTTCGTCAAGTCCACAATAGGCGTACCTTTTCCATTGGTTCTCGTGGATTCAAGCGATGCAAGGGGTAATGGCAGGCTTCGTTGGCATAGCAAAACTCCCTACATGATAGATAAAGGAGGCCCTATGGACTTCGGATGGGCAAAGGAACAGGATGCCCTGCGCCAGGAAGTGCGCGATTTCATTAAGGCAAACGTGACGCCGGACGTGGTTGCGGAGATGGGAGAAGGCATGACCACTCCCAGCAATCCGTACCCGGCACAGCGGGGGCGCGGGCCAAAGGCGAAGGCGCTGTTCAAGAAGCTGGATGAACAAGGCTGGCTGGGCATTGCCTGGCCCAAGGAGTACGGCGGCGCGGGCAAAGACCGCCTTACCCAGTACATTGTGGAGGAGGAGTTCGGGCGGGTGGACATGAACATCGGCGGCGGCGGGGGGACTGCGCCCGCCATCATGGCTGCCGGCACGGAGGAGCAGAAGAACTACTTTGTCCCAAGGATCATCAAAGGCGATATTTCCTTCGCCCAGGGCTTCACGGAGCCTTCCGGCGGCGCAGACCTGGCCTCCCTGCAGTGCCGCGCGGTGGAGGACGGAGACTTCTTCGTGATTAACGGCCAGAAGATTTTCACCTCCGGCGCACATAACTCCACGCACATCTATTTGATGTGCCGGACTGACCCTGACGCGCCGAAGCACCGGGGCATCTCCATCCTGCTATTCTCCATGGACACGCCGGGCATCACGGTGCGCCCGCTGTGGACTGTGCAGAACGATCCCCAGGCGCCGCCTCGCACTACCTACGGGAACAACCGCACCAACGAGACCTTCTTTGAAGACGTCCGCGTGCCGAAGAGCGCCCTCCTGGGCGAGAAGAACATGGGCTGGTACGTGGGCGCTATGGGCCTCAACCTGGACCGCGTAGGGGCTGGCCGCTACCTCATGTCCATCCGCCGGGACGAGGACATCGTCAATTTCGCCAAGAGCAACACCTTTGGCGACTACAACATGGCGAAGAATGAAGCGATGCGGGAGCGCATGGCAGAGCTTTGGGCCGAGGCCCAGGTGTGCCGCCTGATGACCCTGCGCAGCATGTCCATCGTGGAGCACGGCGGCGACTTCACCTACGAAGGCTCTGCCGAGAAGGTGTGGGCCCCGGAGCATGGCGTGAAGAGCACCGAGGCCATCGTGCAGATGATGGGCCCCTACGGGCAGCTTCTGAACGGGTCGCCCAACAACGTGGAAAGCGGGCTGTATGCCCACAACCTGCTGGGGGCGTACCAGTCCGGCATCAACCACGGCAGCACCCAGATCATGCGGGACCAGGTAGCCCGTCGTGGCCTGGGGATGCCAAGGGGATAAACAACCTCTTTTCTGAAAGTAAAATGCTGGCCCATGACGTTGCACTTGATGGGCCAGCATTTTTCTCTCTTAGGTGCGCAAGGGTTCTGTTTGCCAGCGCCATCACGTTAAGCTACAATGCGGGCGCTAAGGAACTCGTATGCAGGAGGTGGACATGGACCTGGTAGAGCAACAACTGACGCAAAGCAAGGTGATCGCCGTCGTCGGCCTTTCCCCCAACGCCGACCGCGATAGTCACCGAGTGGCGAAATACCTGCAAAGCGTGGGCTATAGGATCATCCCGGTGAACCCTCTGATAGACGAGGTGCTGGGGGAGAAGAGCTACCCAGACCTGAAGTCCATCCCCATACCCATAGACATGGTGGACATCTTCCGCCGCTCCGAGACCGTTGGGCCGGTGGTGGACGAGGCCATTGAAGTGAAGGCCAAGTTCGTTTGGATGCAGGACGGGGTGGTGAACGAGGAGGCTGCGAAGAAGGCGTTGGACGCCGGCATCCCCGTTATCATGAACAACTGAACGCTGCGCGAGCATCGCCGCCGGTACGGCGGCAACCGTCAGGCCCAGACCACTGAGCCAACCCCCTAAGCATTCAGCTAGGACAAAACACAGAGAAGCGAGTCCCGATAGAATCGGGACTCGCTTCTCTGTTTAAGCTGGACAGCCGGGCGGCGAGGGCAGGGTTTTTGGGGTCCTTCAGATGGAGGAAGGCTGGCTGACCACCCCTTCAGAATGTCGTATCAGGGCGGCAACATAACGTAGGGGCACGATCTATCGTGCCCCTACGTTATGTTGCCGCTTATAGACGCTAGTACACCGTAACGGTTATAGGTTCGCATAGAGGTGTCGCAGTCTTGTGCGCGCATCGGCGGTGGTGAAGTGCTAGTGAATGGCGGGCTGGCGGTTGTTCCGGTGCTCCCAGGCGGCCATCTGACGGCGCATGGTGTGGAGGTCGGGAATGCGCCGGTCCAGGCATTGCCGGCTCAGGGCGCGGGCCAAACGCAACGATCTTCATAAACGGGTCATGAGGAATCGGAACCCAGCCTCTCTACGCCCATATCTTTTCAGAAAACCCCTTCTCTACTATGAAACACTCTCCGTCACCCATCCTTGCACGACATCTACTGGATAAAGGGGAATTCCGTATCTCTCTAAGCAATTGCCCTACCTCAGCTTCTGCATAACTGATGCACCCAACACCTCCAACTGCTTGAGGTCGGCGGTTACGGGGGAGAAGATCAACGTGTTGACGCTGCTGTTGAGGAGATGCCGGGACTGCTCCACGCACCGCTCCACCGGCCCATAGATACAGTTGCGGGCAACGTCGTAACCAGCAGAGTAGTAACGGGGCAACGCCCGGGCAAGCACGCCAAAAGCCTCGTCAGTGTTCTTGTCGCAGTGGATGTAGGCGAACTTGGCCGGCTCCAAGGCATTGGGGTCTCGCCCAGCGCGGCGCGCAGCCTCCTGTACCTTGGCCCAGCCCGCGGCAAAGTCTCCGGCGGTGGTCCCGCTGGAGGCAAGCCAGCCGTCAGCGATAGTCCCTGCGCGCTGGAGCGCAGCGTCTACGCGGCCGCCCATCCAAATGGAGATCGGCGTGTGGGGGCGAGGTTCCAGGGGAACACCAGAAAGCGGGAACTGCGATCCCTCTCGCTTCACCGTTGCCGTCCCCCACAGCGCCTTCATCGTAGCCAGCGTTTCCGTCAGGCGCGTCACTCGCGTCTTCATGTTGACCCCGGCCGCAGCATACTCTTCGGCGCTGCCGCCCAGGGAGACGCCCAGGATGACCCTTCCGGCGGAGAGGTAGTCCAGCGTGCCCAGCATCTTCGCCAGGACCAACGGGTTGCGCAGGTTCACCAGCAGGATGGACGTGCCCAATCGTATGCGCTGGGTATGGGCCGCAACATAGGTGAGGGTGGTCAGCGGCTCTAAGACCGCCGTCTGCCGGTGCAGGAAGCGGTCCTCAACCCAGAGGGAGTCAAAGCCCAATGCCTCGGCGGTACGGGCGTACTCCGCAATGGCGGCAGGAGCAGCCAGACCATCCCATGCAACGTTGGGGAGATACACTCCGAACCTGGCCATCGCTCCTCCTGCTCGTCAAAAATCAGCCCTGTAGTCCTGGAGTGAGTCTTGCCCCAAAAGTCTTCGTTGCCTTACCCCCTGGCCCCCTCGCCTTCGGCGGGGGGGAAGGAATCATATCTGGGGACACCCCAGACCCCGGCAGTCCCGATGCATCGGGACTGCACTTTCCCGACTTTTGAGGCAACACCACTGGAGTTTTGTCGCACTCCCCCTATTCCGTAGCCCGCTAATGGCCGCTGTGCGCATGGCTGCCGTGGCTCTGCCGCAGAAAGGCGGCAGGGCCTGCCTGGAAAGCAGCCATACAGGGCCCGCCGCAAAAGTAGTAGGTCGCTCCATCATGGACGAAACGTTCCTGGGCCTCAGAGACGCGAAAGACCATTCCGCACACTATGTCTCGCACGACCTCATCGGGCAGGGTCTCCCCATACGTATGAAAGAGGAGACGGGACACAAGCCGGCCTGCCACAATGTGCTCGCTGACAATCTCCTGGATGTCCTCGGGGTGCACGCCATAGTACCAGACACCCTCTGGATATATGGCGATATTGGGGCCGAACCCGCAAGCTCCCAGACAGCGGGTCTGCGTCACCTTGACAGTCCCGCGCGGCGCTTGAGTATTGATGGCCTCCTGCAGCAACTCGTAGTACTTGTCATCAGCGCCTCTCTCAGTGCAGTTCTCTCCTAAGCAGACAAGCACGTGCCTCCGGTACGGTTTCACCTTGGCCTCCTTCTTCCTCTCCAGGAAAGGGAAAGAATTTGTTTCCCGACGCGTCGGGACCCCCGGCAGTCCCGACTTATCGGGACTGTACTTCCTTTGTTCAGCAGCCGCTAAAGCACACCGTCTATCCCTCCCAAACGTAGGGCAGGTCAATGATGGTCCCAGGCTCCGTAATAGTAGCCAGGGCGTGCAGCGCGTCCCCAATAATCTGGCGTTGCACCTTTTCTTCCTTGCCGAGAGGGTAGCCAAAGGGGAAGCGCAGGGACACAACGCGGGGCAGCTTAAGCCGTACCGCAAGCTGGCGGAACATGGTGATGGAAACGGTGGAGATGCCCGCCGCTTCAATAGCTCGCTGTACCAGTCCAACGGACCGGTTGCAGCCCGATCAGGCCGGGGTGAGCAAGACGGCATCCACTCCGTCCGCCCGCAAATGTGTCGCGACCTCTTTGGCCGTGGTGTTCATAAGCGCCTGAGGGTCGCGGATGTAGCCGCAAAAGGAGAAGAAGCGGGGGCCGAGACTGCCTACTTTGCCTTCCTTGACCAGTTCTCGGAACCGGTCAATGGGAAGCATGAAGTTGACGTCCTTGTCCACGTGGGTGTGGTCATAGTGATGGTGCGTCACCATCAGGTCGCCGGAGCGCGTGGCCGAAGGGATCTCCCGGTAGCTCCAGTCTTGACCGTCGTTGACGATGTCAAAGGGCTTCTGGCTCTTCAGGTGCACGCCGCCGGTGGTCACCAGCGCGACGCGGCACTGGCTCAAAGGCTTGCAAAGAGGCGACCAAGGGATGTCCTCCATGGCCGGCGTCGCTGCTAAGGTGCGAGCGAAGCGCTCCCCGGGATCAGGCACCGTTGTCATAGCGAATGCTCCTTTGTTGCCGGCCTTGGGGTTGCCGCACCAAAGCATAGGTATCCAGCATGTGGAAGTCAATCTGAGGAGGACGACCCCAGTATTGTTTGCTTTTGTGTGGAGGCACCGCATCGTGAACGGTGCGGCTTCAAGCCGCGGTCTTTAGGCTGCGGTGTTGCCAAGAAAGGCCACAGTCCGCTTATTAACGCACTCCTTAATAGCAGAAGAGGATGCACAAAAAGAAGGGGGTGGGCCTGTAAGCCCACCCCCTTTATGAAAGCTGGGGACGATTACTTCGTCGCAACCTTGTGGACAGCCGCCTTCAGCGCGTCGTAGTTCGGCTCTTCCAGCAGGTCCGGCACATACTGCACGTACTGCACCACGTCGTTGCTGTCCACCACAAAGACGGAGCGGGCCAGAAGACGGGTTTCCTTCACCAGTATGCCGTAGTCCGTGGGGAAGCTGGAGTCGTCACGATAGGCGGATGCGGTCTTGATGTTGGCTGAGCCGGAAGCGCCGCACCACCGGTCCTGGGCAAAGGGCAAGTCCTTGCTCACGACAATGATCTCCACGTTGGGCAGCTCCTTGGCGATTTCGTTCAGGGTCTTGCTCTCTTTGTCGCACACGCCGGTGTCCAGGGACACCACCGCAGCGATGACCCGGGTCTTGCCCTTGGAGGCTTCCAGGGCGACGGTCTGGTTCTTCGGTGCGGGAAGGGAGAAGGCTGGGGCCTTTTGGCCCACCTTGAGTTCATTGCCGAGTAAGGTGAGGGCATTTGCCCGTACCTTATACACGCCGGTGCGTTCCGCTGTTGCCATGTTCCACTCCTTACGCCAATTGGTTCGCTTAATTATCCGTTGGAACCAAGACAGCGTCAAGGCTTAGGCGCTTTTTTGCTTGTAAAACGCAAATAACCCTGTCTAGCCTTTGCGCGTCAACGCCCGCCGAACCGCTTGCTCCACGTCGGTTGCCGTCAGCCCGTACTTGGTCAGGAGCTGTGACGGCGTCCCGGACTCGGCATAGCGATGCAGCGCCACCATCTCCACCGGCGTCGCCGCACCCTGAGCTACGGCAGACGCTACTAAGCTTCCCAGGCCGCCGTTGATGTAGTGCTCCTCCGCCGTTACGATGGCCCCAGTTTCCCGGGCGGCTTGCAGGATAGCCTCCCTGTCCAATGGCTGGATGGTGGCCACGTTCAAGACCCGGCACTGCACGCCGCTCTTGGCTAGGCTCTCCGCCGCATCCAGCGCAGGGGCCACCATGATGCCGCAGGCGATGATGGCAGCGTCCCCTCCCTGGCGCAGGGTTTCCGCCTTGCCGAGGCGGAACTGGTAGCTGTCTCCGTGCACGACGAGCGTCGCCGAACGAGACACCCGGATGTAGAAGGGGCCGCGCTGCTGCGCCGCCGTTCGCACCGCCTGGGCCGTCTCCGGCCCGTCCGCCGGCACGATGACGTTGAAGCCGGGCAGCGCGCACATGAGGGCGATGTCCTCTATGGCCTGGGCGGACACGCCGTCCTCACCGACGCTTATGCCGGAATGGCTGCCCACGATCTTCACGTTCAAACCCGGCTGGGCAATACTAACGCGGATCTGGTCAAAGGGCCGGCCCGTGCCGAACACCGAGAAGGTGTTGGCGAAGGGGATTTTGCCGCTGGCGGCGAACCCCGCCGCCATGCTCATCATGTTCTGCTCCGCAGGCCCCAGGTCAAAAAACCGCTGGGGAAACTCCCTGCCGAAGAGGTGGGCAAAGGTGGAAACGTTCAGGTCTCCGCCAATGACCACCACGTTGGAGTTTTCTTTGCCCAATGCCAGCAACGTCTGGCCGAAGACCTCCCGCGTAACTGCCGTCGCTCGTGTGACCATGTTAGGCTCCGTCCTCCTTCATCTGGCCCACCCAGTCATTGATCTTCGCCTCTGGGAAGCCCAGGTCTTTCATGGCCGCCGAAACCTCGGCTTTGGAGCATCCAAGCTCGCCCAGGGCCTGGGCAAGCTGCTCTTTGGAGGGCGCTCTGCCGTGCCAGTTGGGAGTGCCCTCCATGAAGCTCACGCCTTTGCCCTTTGTCGTCTTGGCGATGATCATCGTCGGCTGGCCCTTGGTCTCCTTGGCTTGGGCCAGCGCCCGCAGGATAGCTGGGAAGCTGTGGCCGTCTATCTCCAGCGTCTTCCAGCCAAAGGCCCGCCACTTTGCGGCAAACGGCTCCAACTGCGTCACCTCGGCGGTGTGGCGGTCGTTCTGCACGCCGTTGCGGTCCACAAAGGCGGTGAGGGTGTCTACCTTGAAGTGGGCCGCGGACATGGCCGCCTCCCAAATCTGGCCCTCCTCGCATTCGCCATCGCCCAGCAGCACGTAGGTGCGGTAGTTGCGGCCATCCACGCGGCCCGCCAGCGCCACGCCGACGCCAAAAGAGAGGCCCTGGCCCAGTGAGCCTGAGGACATCTCCACGCCCGGCGTGCCGATCTTGGCGTGGCCCTGCAGATGGCTGCCCAGCTTGCGGAAGGTGCTCAGATCGCTCTTGGGGAAGTAGCCGCGATGGGCCAGCACCGTGTACAGGCCGGGGCAGGCGTGGCCCTTGCTCAGGATGAAACGGTCGCGGTCCGGCCATGCGGGATTCTTGGGGTCGTGGCGCAGGACCGACGAATACAGCGCCACGAGGATGTCGGTTTCGGATAGGGAGCCGCCCGGATGTCCGCTGCCTGCCTCGGCGATGGATAGCAGGATGTCCCGGCGAACGGCATGGGCCGTCTCCCGGAGCTGTCCATAGTCGGGTGTCCCGACACGTCGGGACGCGCCTTTGCCAGAAGCAGGTGGTTGGGAACTTGGACTGGTGGTCTTACCGCCACGGGAAGTGCCAGAAACCATAACGCCTCCTTTGTTGCGCTCCGATTATAGCAACGCCTCAAAGAAGGTGTCCATGCGAAGGCGGCGGGATAGTGCCCTAGTTTGGCTTAGCCCGCTCAATGACAGCGACGACCAGGAAAGGATTGATTACGCAAAGCGGGTCTGACTCGGATGTTGCCTTGCAGCATCTCGGAGCCACTGGAACATGATTCGCAGGTAGTCATCCAGATGATTTTCGTCTTTCTTGAACACTTTGATCACTTTGCGCTTGGCCGAAGCCCAGCCCACCTTCAGTTCGGGATACTTAACCAGGAAGACGCTCTCATAATCTTCAATCTCTACGCCGACCATTTCCCCAGTAGAGGGGTCAACCCTCAACCAAAGGTGGCCGCCTACATCCACGGATACCGCAGGGCGCTTTGGCAGGCTATAAAGAAACAAAATATCCCTCCGCTTATCATAGGACATTTTGAACTGGGTAAAAGCGTTCACGTCCCACTTAATTGAGGGCACACTTACGATCCCTTCGTCTCGTACTTCGACCATATCAGTGCGTCTCCCTCTTTTATGTTAGCCGTGGAATAGGCAGTGACTATCTCGCCAGTCGTGTTACGTCCGTTCCCCTTGTATTGGACCACTACCAGTAAATAGAATCTATTGAATGCGCCGGACAGTACGAACGGACGATAAAACAAGCGCCTACGAGCATACCTAGCACTTTGATAGACGTAGACGGGATCGCGGACGGTCGTGATAACAGCACCCTGCTGTTCAAGCATCTCAAGGTGCTCATCCGTAATGTGGGATTCCCACGTATCATGGCGACATCTAACGGGAACTTTGTCGCGGTCGTTGGCCTGAAAGTCACAGGACAAATGACCTACTTGTCAGAAGGCATTGCAGTTATCAGGAGAATACCGCGCTTATTTTATCATTCTGTACTATCTTATTCAACCCAGCAAAATACAGAGTAATAAGAATATATTCTATTATTGTGAGGTTTTTCACAAGGATGCCGCCCTCCTTTTTCACCTAGACAAGCAATTGCTCTAGTTCAGCAATATGGACTTACGGCCCCCAGTCCGTCGCCTGCCCGGGAAGGGCGTTCGCCTGCGTATAGAGCGACCGCACGCGCACGGCGTTGCGCCCGCCCAGCTTGCGCAACGCCTCCTGATAGGTCGCCAGCCGCTCCTGGCCCCATGTCAGGTACTGACGCCACACCTCTTCGCCGCCGACGTTCACCCGGTTGATGGCGTAGTTTGCCCACTCCAGCGCGGCGTAGGCCCCGGCCCCAGACGCCGCCACGTCCTCCAGCTGCGCAGGCAGCGTGCTGGCCGACGCACCCAGCGTGTGCGACGCCCCGTAGTACAGCTTCACCTCTTCTTGGCCTCCGGGAAGCGCGTCCACCAGCAGCGTCAGCGTCCCGCCCCACAGGCTGTAGCGCGCGTAGCTCGGCGGGTACAGCCCCGTCGGATACTCCACCGCCTCCACCGTCAGCAGGTCCGTCACCGAAGCCAGGCTCAGGTCACGGCTGCCCGCGGTAGTGGTCAGCGTCGCAGTCCGCTCCCGTGGTGCTGCGAGGCTCACTTCGGCGACGGCCCGCTGCACGTGGCGGTCAACCTCGTCGTCCGTCCAACGCAGATTGGAGCCTTCGTCGTGCAGGTCCCGGCGCACCCTAGCCCGCATGGTTGGCAGGTCCATCACTCGCCTCCTCCTGCGCATCGCCGCCTGGGGCCACGCTGATCTGGCCGGTGCGCGCATCCAATGCGGCGTCCCGGGCCACCAACCCATAGCGGCGCTCCAGTTCCAAACTGAACTCCTGCACCTGCTGCTGGGCGAACTGCGCCATCAGCCAGCGCCGCTGGGCGTTCAGTTGCAGCCGCCGCAGCCGGTACAGGTCCCGCGCCTTCATACGCATGTCTGCCTCCCTTCCCTATGCCTTATGCTCTATGCCCCTATGCACGAATGCCCGTATGTCCGTATGTCCGTGGGGCGGGGCAGTTGTGCGGGGCGCTAGGCCAGGTACGCCGACTGCGCCGTTTGCAGCAGCGTATCGTACAGGCCCTGGACAGCGGTCTGCTGGCTGGAGGAAAGCACCGCCCACAGGTCGTATTCCTCCCGCACCCGGCTCTCCCCGTAGGCCACGTTCAGCACTGCGGTAAGTCCCTGCACCGCGTCTGCTTCGTCGCGCTCAACGCGGATACTCTCCAAACTAATGCTCGTTGCGGTTATGCTCTTCGGCATTGAAGTCCTCCTTGTTTGCCTGCCCCCGTGTAGACGGTGGGGGCGTCCCGACGTGTCGGGATGCCCCTACGCCCAGCTTGCAAGGGTGCGCCACGCGCCGTCGGCGTACATGCGCACCACGTTGTCCACGCTGTTGATGTACACCATCCCCTCTTTCGGCGTGGGGTCGCCCGTTGACGCCTTGGACGACCGCAGCACAACAAAGGCGCCCTCGGTGTTCTTCGGTTCCAGCACCAGGTCGTAGTTGTTGGCGGTGCTGACCACCACCTCCGGGTCGCCGCCGCCGATGGCCGCCACCTCAAACCGCGTATTGCCCACGGCTTCGGCCAGGCGCAAGGCAACCGCACCGTCGTCTCGCCGGATTTCCACCTTGTCTCCCGGCGTCACCAGCACCTTGCTTGCGGGGTTGAGTGTCAGGTCACCCGCCGTAGTGCTCACCGTGGACGCCTGCTGGAATGCCAAGTTCCCCGTCATGCCGAAGGCGGGCATGGTCAGGCCGTTTCCCGCGCCGACCATGCCCTGGACCACCGGGCTGGTCAGCGTCTTGTTGGTCAGCGATTGCGACGCCGCTAGAAAGGCAAAGGCATCATCCCCGCCTGGGTCGGGAATCGTCAGCGTCCGTGGCGAAGAGGGGTTGGACGGCGACAGCGTCACGTCGTTGGCCAGGTCAAACACCAGGTTGCCCGCAATGCTCACGTTCCCACCATCGGGCAGATACAGCTTGGACACGCCGCTGTCCTGGAAGTCCACCACGCGGCCTGCGCCCTGCTGGTTGACCTTTAGTCCCGGCAGGCCATCGTTGGCGGCCACCTGCCGCACCCAGCCTTGGCCGTCGGCCCCCTGAATGGGGAGCACGCCTTCACCCGCAAGTCGTAGCGGCATGGAATCCTCCTTACATGCGGACATGCGAGCATACTCGCGCCCTCACCAAGCGCCTATGCTGTAGGTCCGTATGTCCGAATGCCCGTATGTTCGTATGTCCGTCCTTCACGACAGCACGTAGTCCGCGCTGAGGCTGAAGGACGTGCCGCTGAACGCCGTTACCTTCAGGTACACGACGCCTCCGCGCGCATCCACGCTAATGGCGTGCTGCCCCGTGGCCGTGAACACGCGGGAAGCCCCGGCGAACCACTTGCTCTGCCGAGGGTTCCAGAACAATGCCGCAACTTCTAAGCTGACAAACCCCGTGCCCGTGATGATCAGGTCAAACCGGCACTCCTGGAACCCAGCGCAGTCCACCGCGCCACTGGTGTCCGTCGGGTCGCCGGCGTCCACCGCCGTCACACCCGCACGGTGCACCGTCCCGATGCCATCGGGACTGTAGCTCGGCCCCATAGGAACCCCGTTCTGGTCCAGTCTCACGTTCGCCATTGCAGCACCCCCCTGGCCGTATTTGCCCTATGCGCTATGCCCGTATGCCTTCATGTCCGTATGTTCGTTTCCCCGTCCGCCCTACTCCCTTACCCCCGTCAGCTTCGCTACCTTCAGCGCGTTGAACAGCGCCAGGGACACGTACCACTTCACGCGCGTGCGGCTGGCGTCCTTGGTCTCCAGGCTGCCCACGCGCTCCACCTGCAAGCCGCCCGGCGAGGTCAGGCCCACCAGCCCGCCTTCGCCGAGCTGCACCGCGTAGACGGCAGAGCAGTCGGTGCTGCTGCCCACCGTCTGCGTGTCGGAGATGTAGTCGTTGACGCCGATGGGGATGCCGTCGTAGAACTGGGCCATCATGCCGAAGGCGTTGCGGTCCGTCACCAGCAGCCCGGAGCCGGTGGCCCGGGACAGCGCCCCCAGCTTGCGCCGCGACCTCCTGCTCATGAGGAGCAGATGGGGTTTGCCGCCCTTCACCCTGTCAACCAACTCGTCCAGCTTGTCCAGTGTCAGCGTTGCGCCGTTGGTTCCCATGCTCACCGTCTGGCCCGACACCGCCAGCTTGTTCACGCCGTCAAAGGCGTTGGCGTCGGACGACGTATCGCCGTTAATGAAGGTGTCCTCAAACTTGTCCCGCACCGCCTTGGCCTTAAGCTGGATAACCGCAGCCTCCATGTCCTGGACGTTGGAGCGCGTGGCCTTAAGGTAGTTGTCCACGTCGGCGTCGCCGCCAAGGATCGTCAGCGCCGTGTTCACCTGGGTGAAGGTCGGCGTGTCCTCGGCCCACGTATCGCCCACGGCGTAGAAGCCCGCCGTCGGCGCAGCATTCTCCCGGTTGTAGGTCAGCCCGTTGCCCGTGATCTCCACAAAGGGCAGCGCTTGCAGCACCGGGCTTTCCTTTACAATGGTCTCAATGACCCCCGCCAGCAGCAGGTCGTTGGAGAGCTTGGCCGCCTCCGTCAATGTCAGTGCCATACGTAGTACCTCCCGTTCTTTGCACCTGTCGTGCCACGAGCATAGAACGCATGTACTGTTACGCGAAAGGGGCGGATGGCAGACCCATCGTAGGGACAGGGTCTTCCTGCCCACGTCTCCTGGCCCGCACACCAATCACCCTACACATGGAGAACGGGCGCGACGACCGCGCCCCTACAATGCGCGGCGTGTGCCCCTGCGCATCCCTCCTCTTTCGCCCTATAATGCCCCTGCCATGCGGCGCGCTCGCCGCCGCGAACAATGGGAGCAGGATATGAAAGCCTGGGTCCGAACGAAGTACGGTGGTCCTGATGTGCTGCGTTTGTCTGACGTCGCCGAACCCGTCGTCGGGGACGATGACGTTCTCGTGCGGGTCCACGCAGCCTCCGTGAATCCGGCAGACCGCTACCTCCTCCGGGGCCGCCCGTACGCCATGCGGTTGCTGACGGGGTTGCGAAGGCCCACTTCGAAACGCCTCGGCCAGGACATTGCGGGCGAGGTGGCCGCGGTCGGCAAAAACGTCACCACGCTCAAACTCGGCGACGAGGTCTTCGGTGCCATACGGGATGCGTTCAATCGCAACATAGACCGGGCCTTCGGCGAGTACGCGCTCGCTACGGCAGACCTGCTCGTGCGCAAGCCCCCCGGGATCACCTTCGAGTCGGCGGCTGCGTCGCCCATGGCGGGCCTCACGGCGCTGCAGGGCCTCCGCGACCGTGGCGGGGTCCGGCAGGGACAGAAGGTCTTGATCACGGGCGCATCCGGGGGCATTGGGACATTTGCCGTGCAGATCGCCAAGTCGTTTGGCGCGGAGGTTACCGGTGTGTGCAGCACGCCCAACCTCGAGCTGGTCCGCGCGATCGGAGCGGACCACGTCATAGACTACATGCGCGAGGACTACCTTGCCGGCGGCCCGCGCTTTGACCTGATGCTCGACGTCGCCGCGACGCGCACACCCTCGCAGTGCAGCCGCATCCTCACCCCCGGCGGCGCGTACGTCTTCGTCGGAACCCCCAAGGGGGGACGGTGGCTCGGCCCCCTAGGTGTGGTGCTGGGCGTGAAAACGGCGTCCTGGTTCATCCGAGGGAAGCGGATCTTCATAGTGGCCGAGTCTCCCAACCAGGCGGACCTTGTCACCCTCCGAGAGCTTCTCGAAGCCGGGAAAGTCAAGCCGGTGCTCGATCGGACGTACCCGCTCAGCCAAGTACCCGCAGCCGTCGCGTACGTCGAGCAAGGCCACGCTCGGGGCAAAGTCGTCATCACGAACTAACGGAGGAGGAGCCGTCCCTGTGTGATGCGGGGCGGATACGCAGGCCTGCCCCTCCCATCAGCATTGCGTGTCCTGTGGGGGTCTTCCTGCCCGCGTCTCCTGGCCCGCACCCCTGTCCCAACCGTGGGTGGACCAATGTGCCGCCCACGGTGGCTTGGACGAACGCATGAGAACGGCAAATAACAAGCGACCCAGGACACGCGTCCTGGGTCGCTTGTTGCCCTCTGCAGGGGCGCACAGGCCTGCCCTTCCAGCACAGGGCAAGGCCGCCACCCCTTGCAATCGCGACGCCGCCGTCTACTGCCCGCGCACGAGCACGGGCGGGCCGTGGGCCGGCGGCCGCTCTCTTACCAAACGTTTTGGAACTGCTGCCCGGATTTCAAAAGTAAGTATTTGCCGCTGCTCTTCTCTTCTTTCTGCACCATCTTGAAGAATGCACAGGTCATACAAGAAAGCTGTTCCTGCACAAATGTCCCCTGCACCCGTTCTTTCCCCGGTTCATGCCGCGGTTGACGTTTCCACTACCGCCGGACAGACCAAGCTCAGCTACCTTGGCTCCTCAGGGTTCTCTTCCACACTTTTTGAACCCACAGCAGTTCAGTTGCGCCGTGACTCTTTTTCTTTCTCTCTCTATATCCCGCATTGCCAATGGCTTACGTAGAGAGTATCGGCTTGTCAACCCATTTGTTGAGGGACCTGCGCCCCACGTTATTGCGCATCCGTAGGGGCGGGGTCATCCTGCCCGCATCCGCCCCGGCCACCGCCACCGCATTGAAAGGTCAGCAACGCGCTTGCTATGATGGATGAATAACAGCAGAGGCGCAGGCAATCATTAGCATTCGCCAGCTTCACCCCTGGGACGTCTCTCCCGCCGAGGCCCAGGCCATCCAGCGCCGTCTGGCAGCCCAGGTCTCCACGGAAAACGGCGTGCCGCCTGTCGTCCGCTATGTTGCCGGGGCCGACCTCTCGCCGCCGGACGCCGAGGGCGTCGTGCAGTGCGGCGTTGTTGTCCTGGACTATCCTTCCCTCGCTGTGGCGGAGGTCAAGACGGCGCGGGGCGTCCCTGCCTTTCCCTACATACCGGGGCTGCTCTCCTTCCGGGAAGCCCCGCTGGTGCTAGAGGCGCTGCAACACCTGGACCACGCTCCTGACCTGTTGCTTTGCGACGGCCAGGGATTGGCCCACCCCCGGCGTTTTGGACTCGGCTGCCACCTGGGGGTACTCACCGGCCTGCCCGCCATCGGCTGCGCCAAATCCCTGCTGCTGGGCAAGCATGGCGAGGTCGCATCGGAGAAGGGGGCGTGGCAGCCTCTGCTGGACAAGGGCCAGGTGGTGGGCGCTGCGCTGCGCACCCGCGCAAACGTGCAGCCCATGTACATCTCCATCGGCCACAGAGTAGACTTGGCTATAGCGGTCCAATGGGCCTTGGCCTGCTGCGGACGCTACCGCATCCCGGAACCCACCCGTCTGGCCCACTTTGCTGCGACGGGGAGATTGAAGGAGTTAGAGGAGAGCGGCAATGGAAACCTACAGGTATCACGTAATTATTGAACGAGACGAGGATGGTGTCTTCGTCGCTTCCTGCCCAGCTTTGCAAGGGTGCTACACCCAAGGGGACACCTTGGGAGAGGCTATGGCAAATATCAAGGAGGCAATTCGAGGGCATATTGCCGCCAGAAAACAACTGGGGGAGCCTGTTGGTGCTGTACCGCCCCCTGAACGGGGCGGCATCAAGCCGCACCCTTTAGGGCGCGGTGGCATCAACCTAAAGTAAACGGAACCAGCTTGTTTTGTAGCCCCATTGTCTCAGCTGTGACATCACCAACAATCATGTCCTTTCCCCTTCCCTTGAGGGAAGGGGCAGGGGTTAGGTAAGGAACTCATCGTGCAAGAGCATAAGGAACGCGCCGAAACCCTGGGCAACCGCATCGCAGAGCACATGGTGCGTCTTTGACCTGGCTGAAAAAGAGCGGGTAATCAACACACTGGAGCAGCAGAGCGCTGCCCCCGCGTTCTGGAACGACTCCGAGGCCGCCCGCAAGCTGATGCAGCGCCTGGCCGGGCTGAAGGAGTCGGTTGACACCTGGCGCAGCATCGCAGGCCGGGCCAAGGACGCCGCCGAACTGGCGGACCTTGCCCTGCAAGAGGGCGACGCCTCTATGGAGGACACCCTGCGTGCCGAGACCGCCGCCATTGAGGCAGACCTGCGCAAGCTGGAGTTCCAGCTTGTCTTCTCCGGCCCCCACGACGAACGTAACGCCATCCTTGCCGTCCACGCCGGGGCCGGCGGCACCGAGTCCCAGGACTGGGCGGAGATGCTGCTGCGGATGTACCTGCGCTGGGCTGAACGCAGCGGCTTCAAGGCCCAGATCGTGGAAATGTCCTCCGGGGACGAGGCCGGCATCAAAAACGCCAGTGTGGAGATCGCGGGCAGGTGGGCCTACGGCTACCTCAAAGCCGAGCGCGGCGTTCATCGCCTGGTGCGCATCTCCCCTTTTGACGCCTCCCACGCCCGCCACACCTCCTTTGCCCTGATAGAGGTGTTGCCGGAGTCCGAGGGCGAAGTGGAGCTGCAGATTAACCCCGACGACTTGAAGATAGACGTGTTTCATGCCTCCGGCCACGGAGGCCAGAATGTGCAGAAGACGTCCACAGCCGTGCGCATTACGCATCTGCCAACGGGCATCATCGCCGTGTGCCAGAACGAGCGCTCCCAGCTTCAGAACAAGGAGTTGGCCATGAAAGTGCTCCGCGCCCGGCTTATGAGCCTTGAGCTCAAGCGCCAACAGGAGGAACAGGCACGCCTCAAAGGAGAGCACATTCCGGCGGAATGGGGGAACCAGATCCGCAGCTATGTCTTGCACCCGTACAGGATGGTCAAAGACCACCGCACCGGCTACGAGACATCTGACACCGCCGCCGTCCTGGACGGGGAGTTGGAGCCGCTGCTGGAAGCCTACCTTCTGGGGACCATCGGCCAAGTGAAGTAGGGGGAGCATCCGTCCAAAATTATGTCACGCCAAAGTGACGCCTCTGGTGCTTTTGCACTTGATTTCCCCTCGCCGCTGGTATACTTTGTAAGGGCATTGACCATCACGTGACCTGGCCCTTACTTTCCGTTCCTGCGTTGCGTTGAGCGGTACCTACGGGTTGCGGCTTGGCCGCCGCAATCCGCCGCGATTGAGCGTCCTGAACAGCCTCATGGTGGAGGAGGACATGGCGGAGCGCTACCAACGCGAAATTGAAGATATCCTCGGCAAGCTGGACGGCACAGCCTCCCAGCAGACTCAGCCTGTGCCTCAGCCCAAGCGCCGCAGGCCCTTTGCCTTCTTGGGCAAGCTCTTTACGGGCCGTGGACGCTGGTTCTCCCCAGGGCGCGTCGTTCTTGCCGCCGCCTGTCTCCTGCTGGTAGCCTTGCTGTTCAAGGCCAGCTTGCCCGGCTTCCTCGTACCATTTCTCCTCTGGGGCGCTGTCGTTATCTTCATCCTTGGCTACGCCCTCTTCTTCATCAACGCCAACGAGCCTCCAGAAAAGCGGTGGCGCGGCCAAACCATAGAAGCGCCTCCCTCGCCCCTGTCCCGCCTGCGCCGCTGGCTCCGCAACGGACGCTAGCAGGCAGCCCGTGTCCCTACAGCAAAACAAGAAGCCCCGATCTGTAAGATCGGGGCTTCTTGTTTTGCTAGTCCTTTGACAAGGCAGGCGGCTTTGTCCTCTACCGCTGCTTATACGCCTCTGCCAGGGCAATGGCCACCTCTGGGCGGGAGAACTCCACTGGCGGCACCTCGCCGCGGCTCAGGATGGTCCGCACCTGCGTCCCACTCAGCAGCACGTGGTTAGACGGATCGTGGGGGCAGGTCTTAGCCGTGCCCATGCTCCCGCAAGCCTTGCAGAAGAAAGAGTTCTCAAACATCAGCGGCTGAATGCCCAGCTCGCCCGGCTTGAACTCCCGGAAGAGGGCCTGGGCGTCATACGTGCCGTAGTAATTCCCCACGCCGGCATGGTCGCGGCCCACGATGAAGTGGGAGCAGCCGTAGTTCTTGCGCACCAGGGCGTGGAAGATGGCCTCCCGTGGGCCGGCGTACCGCATGAAGGCCGGGTACACCGAGAGCAGCACCCGGTTCTTGGGGTAATACTTTTCCAGCAGCACCTCGTAGCAGCGCATTCGCACGTCCGCGGGGATGTCGTCGCCCTTGGTTGCGCCCACCAGCGGGTGCAGCAGCAAGCCGTCCACCATCTCCATTGCGCATTTCTGGATGTACTCGTGGGCGCGGTGTACCGGGTTGCGCGTCTGAAAGCCGACTATCGTCTTCCACCCCAACTCCTGGAACCTCTTGCGTGTCTCCGCCGGTTCCAGCCGGTAGGAAGGGAATGGCAGCTCTTCACGGGGCACGCCTACGTACTTGATAGGCCCGCCCAGCAGCACCGGCCCTTGTGCGTACATATTCGCAACGCCGGGGTGGGCCTCCTCCGTCGTGCGGTACACCAGCCTCGCCTGCTCCTGCTTGTCGTAGGTGTAGTGCTCCTGCACCGTCATAGTCCCCAGCAGGCGGCCTTCCTCGTCTTCCAGCCCGATCTCCTGGCCGTCGCGGATGCTTTTGCCCGTGGCCTCGTCCACCGCCAGCGTCACCGGCATGGACCAGGGGAGGCCGTTGGCCAGGTGCAAGTTCTGGACAACCTGCCGGTAGTCTGCCTGTCCCATGAAGCCTTCCAGCGGGCTAAAGGCGCCCATGGCAATCATCTCGGCGTCCGAGGCTTGCAGCCCGTTAAGGCGCACCTTGGTGAGCGTCCGTGCCTTCTGCAGAAACGCCTGGCGCTCCCCTGCGGCCACGCGCCGATCAATAAGCTTGCCCCCGTGGGGCGGGATAACAACGTGCTCTTGGGCAATGGCGGTAGTCAATCTATGTTCCTCTCACGTTGGAAACAAGGACATCAAGCCGCACCCTAAAGGGTGCGGCGGCCCTAGTTCCTCTCATCGTAGAAACGAATGTGGTATGTTGTAGGGGCGTCCCGACAAGTCGGGACGCCCCTACGTGTTACCTTCTTGCTGCAGCCTTTTGTGGGGCCAGATACCCCAGCTCCTCCAGCTTGGCGATGACCTTTGCGACGCTTTCGTCAACGGACTCACTGTCCGTGTGCACCGTGACCTCCGGGTGCAGCGGCTCCTCGTAGGGGTCGGATACGCCGGTGAAGTTCTGGATTTCTCCCCGCAGCGCCTTCAGGTAGAGGCCCTTCACATCCCGCCGGGTCAGTTCCTCTATGGGGCATTGCACGTAGATTTCCACGAAGTCGCCGATGTCCTTGCGCACCTCGTCTCGCACCTCGCGGTAAGGCGAAATAGCCGCCACCAGCACGGCCACGCCGTTGCGGGTAAGCAGCTTGCTCACAAAGCCGATGCGCCGGATGTTGGTGTCCCGGTCCTCTTTGCTGAAGCCCAAGCCCTTGCTCAGGTTGGTGCGCACCACGTCGCCGTCCAGCACCTCCACCTTTTTGCCTTGCTGTCGCAGGTAGGGGACCAGCTTGTCCGTAATAGTGCTCTTGCCGGCGCCGGATAGCCCCGTCAGCCAGATGGTGACGCCGCGTTCCTGGGGATTCGTGTGGTGGTTGGTCATCAGTTGCTCCTGAACAATTGTTTATGTTGATGCAAGAATGACATTAGTCGCTGTCATTCTGAACCAGTGAGTCCCGATTGCATCGGGGCGAACATCGTGAAGAATCTCTCCTGATCAGCCGTCACGGTAACAGGTCTTTTTGCAAAAGGCCCTTGCTGAGAGAGCACAGTAGGAGAGATTCTTCGTCGTCCCGACACGTCGGGACTCCTCTGAATGACAATCTCTATGCTCGCAGGCGGCCTAGCCTGCTTTCGGGCCTTCCTTGTGGCCGTCCTGCGGGTCTACCACGTGGATGCCGCATTCCACCTTGTCCGTGCCGGCCCAGCGGCCCGCCCGGGGATCCTCGCCTTGCTTCACGGCGCGGGTGCAATAGGTGCAACCAAGGCTGGGGAAGCCGTTGTCGTTCAGCGGGTTATAGGGGACGTTGTGCTGCTTCAGGTAGGCGCGCACGTCCCCTTCGGTCCAGGTGGCCAGAGGGTTCAGCTTTGCCAGCCCGAACTTGTAGTCCCACTCCACAACGCCCGTCGTAGCGCGTGTGGAGGCCTGGTCGCGGCGCAGGCCGGAGATCCACGCCTTCTTGCCGTCCAGCGCCCGCCAGTTGGACTCTACCTTGCGGAGCTGGCAGCACATGTCCGGGTCCCGCGCCCACAGCGCAGCCCCAAACTCCTTGGCCTGCTGCTCCGGCGTCCACCGCGACTTGAAGCCTATCGCCTTAATCCCGTACCGCCGCTCGCACTCCACTTTAAGCGCGTAGGTTTCCGGGAAGAGGAAGTCGGTATCCAGGTAAAACACGCTTACCTTCGGCTCTAGCTTCACCGACATATCCAGCAGCACCATGCCCGATGTGCCGCCGAAGCTGCACGCCAGGGTGATGTCCGCGCCAAAGCGGCGGAAGCCCCAGGCCAGAATCTGCTGGGGAGTCTTGCCTTCCAGCTTTGCTGCGGCCTCTTGCAGCTCTGCGAGCACCCCAGGCTCCGGGTCAATGGGGGCGCTGGCAACGGTGACATGGGTAGCGGTAGTGGTCATTGGTTCCTCACTAAGTGGACTAGGCGGTAGGCGAAGCGGTAAGGGCCATCACCAGCCATTTCACGACGCTGGCGTGCCTGCGGATCATAATAACATTGTTGAGAAGACGGGGGCGGTTCAAGAACGCCAGCGTCCCAATAGTAGCTGCTGCCCCTGCGCTAAGCAACGCATAGGTCAGCGGCTCTTGCCGTAGCTCAAACCCCAGTGATGAGTCCCGGAACATCGGAACCATCCTTCTGCATCCATAGCTTCCTTTTCTTTGGAACGCGCCTAGGACGCAATTTTACCCATAAGGAATGTGACTTACGTGATTACTCGCAGAATGCTCCATATGTTGAGGCCTACTAAGGTAAGGCCTATCACGATCCCAACAATCCTAGCCGGAAGACGACGACTCAGGTAGGCGCCCAATGGCGCTGTTAGGAAGCTTCCGATAATGAGGGCTACGGGCAGTTGCCACTGAAACTCTGCCCAGTTAATCTGGAAGAGGATGGTGCCAACAATGGCGCTAGCGACGAAGAATTCCACGAAATTGACCGTGCCGACGGCGAAGCGAGGATGGCCGCCCTTAGCAAGCAGGATGGATGATGTAGTGAAGGGGCCATAGGCCCCGCTTATGCCGTTGAAGATACCGCCAAAGAAGCCGATAACCCCCAGTTGCATGCCGGAAGATGTGTTGGCCCACGCATAGGCCAATTGTTGCCACGGGCTGGTGGGTGCAGGCGGTGCCCACTCTTGGCTCGCCCCTGCCATCCTTGGGACGTCAAGCGATGCCGACAGGAATCGCCGGAGCAGCAGCAGGCCCATGACCAAGAGGACGAAAGGTACAAAGAATCGTGTAACTTCTTTAGGAATATGGGTAATGAGCATAGCGCCCAAGACGCCGCCTACAATTCCCGAAAGCAGCAGTGGCATTACCCATGCCCAGCGAATGTTTCCAAGTCGCCAGTGTGCAAGGCCGGAGGAGAACCCACTGCCTATTTTTGCCAGGTTGACTGTAGCGACAACGATAGACGGCGTGACGCCGCCCGCTATCATGATAGTGCTGGAGAAGGCCCCAAAGCCCATCCCCGCTCCAGAGTCAATTAACTGGCCTATAGAGCCTGCCAGAGCCACAAGAACCCAGATCCCCACTCCCATTCCTGGTACTCCTTATCCTAAACCCAGCGCTGACGATCCCCTGAAAAGATTGCGCCCCTTCACGTTTTCCATGACAGCGATCACGATTGTCACGAGTTCCTGCATCTATGTTTTCTCGGTGTAGGTGAAGGGTGCGGCAGGCACGAAAAAACCCCTTCTTTTATGCCTGAAGGGGTTTAGGTGTCTCGCGTGCCTGCTGATATGGTTTTGCCTGTGTGCTACGCCAATAGCGCGACTGACCCTCCTCCCCTCAGGGGGGTACAACAACAGGTACACATACACGAGCAGTTCATGTTTATCATAGGTGTCTCTCGGACAAATGCTACGATACCTTTTTTCTCAAATGATTGCAAGGGGTTATGATCGGACCATCGTCAACGTTATGATTGGGCAGGTTTTGTTTGCTTCGGGGTGCTATGCCGCCCCGTGAACGGGGCGGCATCAAGCCGTACTCTTCAGCGCCTGCCCGGACTCCTTCCAATGAAGGGGGATCTCTCTTTGAGATGGACGCGAGGGGAAAGGATGGCATCCTGTGCCATTGCTACGAAAATAGACCTCACCCCAGCGCCTTTGTCCCTGTCTCCTCTCCGCTGTGGAGCGTTGCCTCAAAAGTCAGGAAGGTACAGTCCCGATGCATCGGGACTGTCGGGGGTCTGGGGGTGTCCCCCAGATATACTCCCCCCCCCCCCCCGCCGAAGGCGAGGGGGCCAGGGGGCAAGGCGGAAAAGGACTATTAGGGCAAGGTCCCGCTGTGGGGAGGAGAGGTCACACCCGTAGTCAATCGTATTCCTACGACGAAACGGGTTCAGATGTTGTTTTCATCCGCACGGGCACCCATGACTATGGGCATGAATGATTGCTACGAAAATAGCTTCCTCCCTCCTTGCGGGGGAGGATTGAGGTGGGGGCTCGTCTCCTGGTCACCCCCATCCTAACCTTCCCTCGTCAAGAGGGAAGGGACACACCTACAAGCCATTTTCATTGGTACGGGTGCCCATGGCTATGGGCATGAATGATTCCGAGCAACCTTATACGCATGACAGCGGGAGCGCTCTCGCTTCGTGAGGAGGCGTTGCCTACGCCCCGCCGGTCGTCGCGCCGCCTGCGCCTGCGCCGCCACGCCCACCCCCAACGCCGCCGAGACCAGGCAGGCCGGCGAAGCCTTGCGGCACGATGAAAACCGAAGCCGCCTGCGTCGTGCCATCGGCGGCGCGCTGGCCGGTGACAATGACCTCAGCGCCCACGGCGATGTCCGCGGGCTTGCCGGTGGTGACGGCGTTGATCTGCGTGGAAGTGGTAAGAGTCGCCTGGAGCGTGCCCTGCGCAGTGTTGATACTAATGGTGTTGCCGTTCACCTGCTCAACCGTTCCCTGGAGTCCCCCCCGCAAGGCAAAGCCCTGGCCGCCCGCGCCTGCCGTGCCTGCACCGCCCTGCCGGTTCTGGAGCTGCTGCCGCAGGGCGTCAAGCTGCTCCTGGGTCAAGGGCGTGCCACCATTTAGCTGCTGGCGGAGGTTTTGCTGGTCCTGTGTCCCTGCCTGCGGCTGCGTTTGGGTCTGTGACTGAGCCGGGGGCTGGGCCTGGCTCTGCGCCGGGGTTGACGCCGTGGAGCCGTCCGTGGTGGACGTGGTGGTGGTAGAAGTAGACGGAGCGCTGGTGGTTGAAGGTTCCGCCTTACTCTTGCCGACGGTGACGCCGCCGGCAAAGGCAGCGCCGACGGTGCCGCCCCAGACCAGAAGACCGATCACCAACATCAGGAACACATTGTTTTTCACAGGGATGCCTTCCTCTCGTTGACTGCACAAGGGCCGCTATCGGCCCAGTTCTAACTTCCGTAAGCTCCAGCCCTTGCCAGGAAGGGAGTAGAAGTCATATCTGTCCCGACTAGTCGGGACTGGACTCCCCAACACATCACGCTATTCATGGCGCAGCGCGTCAATGGGGTGCAAGCGGGCGGCGCGCATGGCCGGGTAGATGCCGAAGAAGAGTCCGATGGCAGCGGAAACGACCAGTGCTAGTACGGCGATGTCGCCGCTAAACGCCGTGGTAAAGGTCTGCGTGCCCAGGGTTTTCCCGTTGAAGAACTTGGAAAGTCCCAGGCCAAGGCCGGCTCCCATGAGGCCGCCTACAAAGGTAAGCAGCGTCGCCTCGGAAAGGAACTGGAAGAGGATGTCCTTCTGTTTGGCCCCGATGGCCTTGCGAATGCCGATCTCCCTGGTGCGCTCGGTGACGGACACCAGCATGATGTTCATGACGCCGATGCCGCCCACCAGCAGCGAGATGCCGGCGATGGCCCCCAGGAACACGACGAAGGTGTTGGTGGTGTCCTGGAGCGTCTGGACGGCCTGCTGCTGGCTGGTGATCGTGAAGTCATCGGTGTCGGTGATGCGGTGGCGCAGCCGCAATATGGTGCCGATCTCCTGCACGGCGGCATCCATCTTGTCCCCGCTCGCCGCCTGGACGTTGATCGTCTGCACGCTCACGCCGCCCTGGGTAGTGCGCCGGGAGGAGAGGCGATAATAAGCCGTGGTGATGGGTATCAGCACCTGGTCGTCCTGGTTCCCCAGCGCAGTACCTCCCTGGCTCTTAAGCATCCCGACAACAGTGAACGCGCGGCTGTTGATGCGGACGCTCTGCCCGACCGGGTCGCGGAAGCCGAAAAGGGTCTCCGCCACCTGGGAGCCGAGGACGGCGACGAGGTCGGCGTTCTGTACGTTGGCAGCGGTGATGAACTGGCCCGATGCGATGGGGTAGTTGCGGACGATGGAGTATTCCGGCGTAGCGCCGATGATGCGCGTGGCGGTGTTGTTCACGCCCGCTTTGATCTGGGCATTGCTGGACAACTCGGGGGCCACGTATTGCACGTCCGGCGCAAAGGTAGGGTCTGCCAGGGCGTAGGCATCGTCCAGCGTGAGCGTGGCCGCAGAGCCTTGACCGGCGTTGACGCCGCCGGTGGTGCTGGAGCCTGGCCGCACAAAGAGCAGGTTGGTGCCCAGGGACTCAATGCGCGAAGTGATAGCCTGCTGCGCGCCGCGACCAATGGACATGAGAGAGATGACGGCGGCCACGCCGATGATAATGCCAAGCAGGGTTAGGCTGGCCCGCAGCTTGTTGCTGGCGATAGAGCCGAGGGAAGTCATGAGAATGCCTAGAGGACTCATCGGCGCATTCCCCCTGCCGCCGCGAAACCCGCCGTTGTTCGCCACTCGTCCAAGGGCTGGTCGCGTTGGATGCGCCCGTCCAGCATAACGACGACGCGCTGGGTGCAGGCCGCAATGTCCGGCTCGTGGGTGACAACGATGACGGTAAGGCCCTCTAGCCGGTTCAAGTCCGTAAGAATCGCAAGGATTTCTGCGCTGGACACGGTGTCCAGGTTGCCCGTAGGCTCGTCGGCCATAATGATGGAAGGGTTCTTCACCAGGGCGCGGGCAATGCCCACCCGCTGCTGCTGGCCCCCGGAAAGCTCGGTGGGCTTATGGGAGACGCGGTCGCCCAGGCCGACTTTGGCGAGGGCTTCCTTGGCCCGCCGGGCGCGGTCCTTGCCTCCGCCATAGAGCAGGGGAAGCTCTACGTTGGCAAGGGCGGTCATCCGGGGCAGCAGGTTGTAGGTCTGAAAGATAAAGCCGATCTTGTTGTGGCGAATCTCCGCCAGCTTGTTGTCGTTGAGGCGGGCAACGTCTTCACCGTCCAGGAGGTAGCGCCCTGAAGTAGGAACATCCAGGCAACCCAGGATGTTCATCATGGTGGACTTGCCGGAACCGGAAGGCCCCATGATGGACACCATCTGCCCATCGGGGATAGTAAGGGACACGCCATCCAGGGCGCGCACCTCTATCTTCCCCATGTGGTAGACCTTTGTTATGTCTTCAAGTTGGATCATGCGCTGCGCTGATTCTCTACGAGGGCGACTGGTTGGATAGGGTTGGGGGTTAGTTGCCGCGATTCCCGCCACCGCCGGCGCCTCCGGTTGTGCGTCCGCCGCCGGCTCCGCCAAGATTCTGTCCGCCGCCAGTGGGAATGCCCCCGCCGGCGATGGCGAAGCCGCCGCCTTGCCCGCCAAAGGCCTGCCCCAGTGTCCTGGCGTTAAGCTGGCCGGAGGTCTGCACCTGGGTGGTCTCCATCACGATCCTGTCGCCCTGCTTCAAGCCCGACTGCACCACCACCCAGAAGTTGTCGGTGTTGCCAAGGGTAACGGGCTGCTCTTGGACACTGCCGTTGGCGGATACCAGCTTCACCGTAGGTTGCTGGAAACTGCCGTACACCGCCTGTGTGGGGACCAGCAACACGTCGTCGTCCTCACGCAGGACGATGTTGGCGGTGGCGCTAAGGCCTGCCCGGAGTTGCAGACCGGCAGGCACCTGGAGCTGGACTTTAATGGGATAGGACACCACGCCGTTGCTGGTCCGGGACGAAGACGAGACGTAAGTGACGCTGCCGGTCAGGGTCTCGCCGGCCAGGGCATCCATTGTGACCTGGACAGTGGAACCCACCTTGACGAACAGCACGTCAATCTCGTCCACATTGCCGGCCACTTCCACCACGGAGGTGTCCGCCACCTGCATGGCCTCGGCGTTGGCCCCTATGGTCTGGCCGGCGGTCAGGTTCATCACCGTGATGACGCCGTCTATGGGCGACGTCAGTGTTGCCCCAGCCAGCTTCTGCTTGCTCGTGTCCAGGGCGGCCTGGGCGCTGATCACGTTCTGCTGGCTCAGATTCAGATCCAGGGGATCTGCAGGAGCCGTCACGTCGGCCAGGTTCTGCTGCGCGGCGTCCAGTGCGCTTTGCGCCACCGCAACTTGGGCCAGTTTCGCCTCAAGGGTGAGCGCGTCAACGGGGGCGGTCATGTCCGCCAGGTTCTCCTCGGCAGCAGTCAGGGCATACGTGGCTACCGTCGCCTGCGCCTGCTTGGACAGCAAGTCCAGAGAGTCCGCGCCGGCCTTGACCGAGGCCAGGTTGTCCTGCGCCGTCTGCAAGGCTGTTTGGGCCTGGCTGATGGCATTCTGCGCCTTCTGGTTGGCTAGCGCGATGGTAGCCTGCTGGTTGGTGTAATTGGTCTGGGCCGTCTGGAGGGTGTTCCAGGCATCGTCCATCTCTTTGGCGATGCAGTACTGTCCCAGGGGGACTATCCCCGTGCTGCAACTCACTATGATCGTATTTGAGGGAGTGAGGTTTACCCACCTGGCAACAGTCGTCTCGTTCCAAGGCGTCGCAGGGTTATCGGCGGCAAGATCCCATCCGTTCGCCATGAGCGCTGGATCGCCCTGGACTTTAGACAGGTATATCGGGCCTGCCTGGGTGGTCGCCACGAGTTCGTTGAGGCCCAAGGAACGGTTCTGGGGATTGAACAGGGCGTTGAGGTCAATGCCCATACTTGCGATGAAGTTCTCAGGGGTTGAGGTCATTTGGTCGGGCGCGAGGTTGATGCCCAGCCACTTGCCCAGGACTTGGCTATAAGAAGTCTGCGCATTGGTGAGCGCCGTCAGGGAGTTGGTAAGCTGTGTCGCTCCGTTCCTGGCAGCGTTGGCCGCATCGTTCATGGATGTTTGCAGGGTCAGGGTAGCGGTGTCTACGGACGCATGGGCGGCAACCACCTGATCGGCTGCGTACTTGGCCTGGTAGGTACCCACGGCGTCCTGGGCGTTGCGCAGGCTGGCTTGGGCATTGATGACGGCTGCCTGGGCCTGGGCGATTTGCAAATCGGTGTACGGGTTCTTGGCGCCCTCGTAAGTGTCCTGGGCGTTGCGCAGGCTGATCTGTGCGTTGATGACTGCGGATTTCGCCTGGGCTATCTGCTGGTCCGTATAGGGCTTCTTGGCGGCTTCGTAGTTGTCTTGGGCGTTGCGCAGGTTCACCTGGGCCTGGGCCACTGCCTTTTGCAGTGTGGAAATGGTGGAAGCGTCCAGGGTCGCCAAGGCCTCGCCCTTCTTCACGGACTGGCCGTCCTGGACGAGCACCTTGTCCACAGTACCGGCGGTGCCGAAGGTGAGGGCGTTGGTGTTGGGGAAGGTGAGGCTTCCGCTGGTGGACACCTTGTTCACCAGGTTCCCGCGCTGCACGGGGATGATCTGCTGCGTCTTGCCGACGCCGGTCTCTGTTGACGGTGTGGTGGCGGCAGCATACGCAAAGTAGCCGCCGCTGACGCCAACCCCTGCGACGGCCACCAGGACCAGGTATTGCCACAACGTGAGAGCTTTGAAGAGCGCGAGCATGGTTTCCGCCTTGGTGCGATGGCTGGCTAGCGTCTAAGATGGGAGTCCGCAGGACTTCAGCTTATCACCTTTTTGCCAACTGCTGAGCCGGGAGTGATAAGGCCGATGCGTAATTGCAGGACACGCCTGCCCTGTGCCCGCACGTAGAAACGAGCCTCACGAAGAAAACGTCAGGGGGACCACCTGAAAGTCGCGTGGGTGGAGCATTGCCTCAAAAGTCAGGAAGGTACAGTCCCGATGCATCGGGACTGTCGGGGGTCTGTCCCGATGGAATCGGGAAGATATACTCCCCCCCCCGCCGAAGGCGAGAGGGCCAGGGGGCAAGGCGGAAAAGGACTTTAGGGCAAGGCCCGTGGGCGGCGCCCGGCTTGGTTAGAGGCGGATTGCGGCTTCCGGTCCCTGCAATGGATGCAGTTTTGCTTTGAGAACAGGTGCGTTGTGACAGCGGAATAGGGTCCTGCTCCCAAAGAATGTGGGGGATCACTGCCTGACCTCCATCGCTTCTCTCAGTGCCGACTCTTCCTGACTATTGGAATATGGGAACGGTTCAGGAGAGGGCAGAACAAGCGAGTCATTATTTATGGATGGCCGGGAGCAAGGAAAAGCGGAGGCGCGGAGATTGGGGTATGCAAAACCACACCCCGCCAGGCGCAGGGCCCCTGGCGGGGTGTAGAGATTGAGTGTCCCTTGAGGAGCGACCTACACGTCGCTTCTCCACACCAACTCTTGCTTCATCCAGAAATAGTTGGTGATGGCCTGCGGTGACAGCCCTTGAAGAAAACTGTAGGAGGCGCGCGTGCTGGTACCCCCCGGTACGGGGGCCACCGGCAAGAAGGAGTAGACAATATCCTCTAGGGCTTGAGCCTTTTGCTTCTTCAGGACCGGATCAGACGTAGCCGCCATATCACGGAAGCCGGCGTCAACCTTGGGGTCGCTGTAGCCGAACCAGTTGCGGGCGCCGCCAGTGACGAAGTAGGTGCCAAACAGCTCCGAGGCCGTATTGGTAACGTTGCAGAACAAGTAGGGCCAGATAATGTAATCCAGCTTGGTAGCTCGGTTCTGCGTTACCGTGGTGTCCTGAAGCTGTAGGGTCAAGTTGATTCCGATCTTCTTCAGCTCCCCGGCCACAAACTCACTTTCGGTGGGGTAGTTGCCCGTATTTCTCACCATTGCGGTGACGTCAAGGCCGTTTGGGTACAGGGACTGAACAATTTGCTTGGCTTGGGCCAGGTCAGCGTCATGAGGCTGGCGGTAGCCCGGCAATTGCATCACCTGCTCTACCGTCTTGCCGAGACTGTTGGGGAGAAACACCCCTGGAACATCGTAGCCATTATCAACCACGACGCTATAGGCCTGACGGTCAATGGCCAGGTTGACAGCCTCTCTCAGCCGCTTGTCACTGAAGGGTGGCTTGGTGGAGTTCATCACGACGCCCACCGGCCGGCAACCCGATTCATAGGTCAGCATTTCTATGGCGCCGCTCTTGACCTTCTGGTCATAGAGGGGTTTATTGCTGGGCGAAGGGTTGCCGCCCGCGATGTCCACTTTATTAAGGAGGAAAGCAGTCTGGGCAACGCTCGTATCCTGAATAATCGGCTGGACTATTCCGTCCAGGTAGGGAAGGCCGGGCTTGAAATAGTCGGGGTTGCGCACAAAACTGTACTGGGCGCCGCGTTGGACATTTTGCAGAAAGAATGGCCCCGAACCATAGGGACGTTTCGCCATGTCCTTTGTGGCAATGCCGTCTGGCACAATGCCGGCGAAACCGAGAGACAGTACGGAAACAAAGTCAGAGTACGCCTGAACAAGGTGCACTTTGACCGTAAGGTTGTCCACCACCTCAATTCCGTTATCGGAGCGGTCTATGTCAATGAACTCTTTCATCCCGCCGACGCGCTCGGAAACGGGATCCGAATGCAGGCCCATGATCTTCTCCAGGCTCCACTTTACGTCCTGGGCGGTCACGGCAGTGCCGTCTCGTGGGCCGGAAGGGGTGTATCCCGTCTGGAACTTAACATTGGGTCGCAGGTGGAAGGTCCACACCAGCCCGTCTCCACTAATTTCGTATGCCTGGGCCGCGTCCGGCACAAAGGACTTACTGTCCGGGGTCCAAATTAGGTTGCTGTACAGTTTTGCATTGATTTGGTTATGGGGCGCGGAGAAGGCCGTATGAGGGTCAAAACTAGGGGGGTCCTCCGTGTTCAGCTCCCTCATAATACCGCCACGCTTGGGCGTCACACTGGGCACTGGAGTGGGCGTAGGGACGGTGGCCGCGGTAGGCGTAGCCACAACTTTGGTTGCACTCGTAGCGGTAGGGGTAGCCACAGCGGAGGTAGCCGTGGGAGTATTGGTGGCGGCGGCGACCGGCGTGTTCGTGGGGGTAGGAGTCGGCGATGTGCCGCAAGCTACTGCGCCAAGGAGTCCAATAACAATGACCAGACTCAGTAGGAAAGCGGGCCGAAGCAGGACCTGTTGGTGCATAGCGGAATCGTCTCCTTACGGTTTACAGCATCTCATCTTGGGTCTGGCAACAACTATTGTTGTGCGTTCCATTACGGCGGCGAGAAGTTTGGCCTCGTCACCTTGGTAAGTGGGTTTATACATCTTTCGTAAGAAGAAGTCAACCCACATTCACTCGCCTATCAGGGTCTTTCGGTCCTCCCAGTGCCTGTGAGATCAACGCCGTGTAGGGGCGCAAGGCTTGCGCCCAGTTCCCTCCCCTGCCATCCACCCCTTCCCCAAACGCCTGCCTCAGCGTTACTCTTACTGCATAGCGCTCCGTCTATAACCCGTCTATAACCACCTTGCGTCATCAAGCCTCCCACGACTACAATCGGATTCGTTTCCTCAAAAAAGAAAAACGAATCCTGGATATAAACCGAAGCTAAAATAGGCTGTGAAAAATGGCGAAAACGAATCCCTACCGCCTCCCCTTTCTTCCCCCGCGGGGCCGGGCCGCGCCGTGCTGCGCGCGAGTGTTGCCGGCGTAGGCGTCGCTAACCATCGCCGCGTGACCTTCTGGCCACACGGCCCGCTTCAACGGGCGGGGTGAACCCGCAGAGTCCACTACTCAACAGCCTCCATCCTCCCCAGCCCGGGTGAAAACGACCGCGTGGAAAACGTCAATCAGGGAAAAGACCCCTTCTTCCGCACCCGGCTAGTAACACACCTATTCAACAGAGGTAATATAAAAGTGTGAACAACATTAATAGTAATAGAAAAGGGTTGTCCTCAGAACAACGTGAAGAACTACTCAGCACGTTGAAAGCTCGTTTTGAGAAAAACATGAACCGCCATAAAGGTCTTGAATGGGCTAAAGTACAAGCAAAGCTGGAAGCTACTACTGAAAAACTGTGGTCACTCAATGAAATGGAAAGAACCGGCGGTGAGCCGGATGTTGTTGGTCATGATAATAAGACGGGCGAATACATTATTTATGATTGTTCAGCGGAAAGCCCTAAAGGCCGCAGAAATGTTTGTTACGACCGTCAAGCGCTGGAGGAAAGAAAAGAACATAAACCGGAAAATAGCGCTATTGATATGGCAGCTGCCATGGGCATTGAGCTTTTAACGGAAGAACAATATAGAGAGTTGCAGAAACTTGGACGTTTCGATACGAGGACGTCTAGTTGGGTGAAAACACCTTCTGTTATTAGAAAACTCGGCGGCGCCATCTTTGCAGATTACCGCTACGGTCATGTCTTCGTATATCACAACGGTGCAGAATCTTACTATGCAGCCAGGGCGTTCCGCGGCTCACTAAGGGTCTAGATTTTGCAAAGACAGCTAAATGTGAATTTGAGAACGGACCACCTAACGCTAACATCCACTGAATTCCATCAGATTATTGCTCTTCACTTTTGATACGACTTCCGTTGATAGGGGTCGCCAGAGTCTCCCCCATCCCACCTACCCCTGTTATACTGCCAATACCATCCTTTTCCTGTAAGGTGCATTATGACCACCGCCGTTGCAACCGAATACGAATCCGTCATCGGGCTGGAGGTCCATGCGCAGCTCCTGACCCGCAGCAAGATGTTCTGCACCTGCGCCTCCGACTACCAGGGCGCGCCACCCAACACGCGGGTCTGTCCCGTGTGCCTGGCGCTGCCCGGCTCCCTGCCCGTCATCAACAAGAAGGCGGTGGAGTACGTCATGATGACCGGGCTGGCCCTCAACTGCGCCATCCCGGAGCACACCAAGTTTGACCGCAAGAACTACCCCTACCCGGACCTGATGAAGGGCTACCAGATCTCCCAGTTTGACCAGCCCATCGCAAAGGACGGCTGGATGATGATCCGGGTGGACGGCAAGGAGAAGCGGGCGCGCATCAATCGCGTCCATCTGGAAGAGGACGTAGCCAAGCTGTTCCACCGCTCCGACGCCACAGGCGAGACCTACAGCCTGCTGGACGTAAACCGGGCCGGCGTACCCCTCATGGAGACCGTCGGCGAACCTGACCTGCGATCCCCGGAGGAGGCGCGGCAGTACCTCATGAACCTGCACGCCATCCTGCAATACATCGGCGTCTCCACCGCCAACATGGAGGAAGGCAGCTTCCGCTGCGATGCCAACATCAGCATCCGTCCCGTCGGAGACACCGAGCTTGGCCCCAAGGTGGAAGTGAAGAACATGAACAGCTTCCGCGCCGTGGTCCGGGCGTTGGAGTACGAGTTCGCCCGCCAGGTGCAGGTGGTGCGGGAGGGAGGGCGCATTGTGCAGGAGACCCGTGGCTGGATAGAAGAACGCGGCGGCTACACCGTTTCCCAGCGCTCCAAGGAGCAGGCTCACGACTATCGCTACTTCCCGGAGCCGGACCTGCCGCCGCTGGTGGTCAGCCGCGCCTGGGTGGACGAGGTGCGCGCCCGCCTGCCGGAGTTGCCGGAGGCGCGCCGCTTGCGATTTGTGCAAGTCTATGGCCTGCCGGAGTACGATGCCGCACAGTTGACGGCGACAAAACCCACGGCGGACTTTTTTGAGGCGGTGGTCAAGGCCAAGGCTGGACTGTCGGGCGATGCGTTGCAGGCCCGGGCAAAGGCCGCAGGCAACTGGCTGCTTAGCGAGGTGACACGGCTGCTGAACGCCGCCAACCTGGAGCTGGAGCAGTCCAAGCTCACTCCGAAGCAACTTGCCGATACCCTGGACTTGTTGGAAAGCGGCAAACTCTCCACGCCCATGGCCAAGACGGTGCTGGAGGAGGCGTTCAACACCGGCAAGGCGGCGGCGAGCATCGTCCAGGAGAAGGGCCTGAGCCAGATCAGCGACGCCTCCGGCCTGGAACCGGTGATTGCGGAAGTCATCGGCGGGAATGCTCCGGCGGTGGCGGACTACATGAAGGGCAAGGATACCGCCGTCAAGTTCCTGGTGGGCCAGGTGATGAAGCGCACCCGGGGCCAGGCCAACCCCCAGGTGGTCAACGACCTGCTCAAGGAAAAGCTGGAGGCGATGCGCAAGTAGGAACGCGCTCTGCCTCGGCAGGCTTTCCTCTTCCCAAGTAGGGGCACGATATATCGTGCCCCTACTTGGGAAGAGGGCCGAATGTATCGGCCCTTTTCTGTTGACCTGCTGTAGATCTATTCCTTCATGTAACCGCGTCCGTTGTTGCCTTCCTCCAGGTCGCCACGGTAGCGGAACTTGCCCTGGGGCGTCTCCTTGTGGGCGGTCTCGTCGTCAAAGTCCAGGTGCACCATGCTGCCGTCCTGGCACAAGACGGACACGGCAGACAGCGTGTGGCGCATGACCCGCAGCGGGGTGGTCTCAAAGATGTTCCCCTTGCCTACGTGCAAGGCGACGAAGGCCGTGCCCTGGCCGTTGCGTAGGTAGCTTTTGGCCTCAGAGGAATCGTAGATGGTGAAGGCGCCCGCCTCGCAGGAAAAGACCAGTTGCTTTGGAAGCGTGACCATAGCGTAGCTCCTTGCGATGGATGATAGGGATGGAATAGGGAAATGGTTTGCAAATGCACCGATGGCGCGTTGAAAGGAAAGCGCGTTGCCTGGGTTTGTGGAACGAGGCTACCATAAGCCCAAAGTTTACTATCGCTCAGAAACTTTACTGATTTTTACTGCGTAATGCAAGAGGCACACGTGCAAGGTCTTTCACTCTCCCCAGCGCCGATGGGCGAAACAGGGGACCTCCTCCAGCGCGGTGCGTGCTTGTGCTAGAATGCGGGCACTTTCACAAGGGGGCGCGCATGGACATCGCAAAGGTACGGGCAGAGCTGCCGGTCACCAAGAACCTCATCTACATGAACACGGGCTGGTCTGGGCCATCGCCGGTGCGGGTAACGCGGCGCATCCAGGAGCAGCTTACTTACGAGATGGAACGCGGGCCGGCGACCCTGGACGCCCTGGCGCGCTCGCGGGCGGTTCACGAGGAGCTGTCCAAGGCGGTGGGCGGCCTGCTGAACGCGCCGCCGGAGACCATCGCCCTGACCCAGAGCACGACCAACGGGCTGGTGACGGTGGTGAACGGCATGGACTGGTTCCCCGGCGACGAGATCGTCACGTGTTCACTGGAGCACCCGTCGGTGATGCTGCCCAGCCTCATGTTGCAGCGCTCCCACGGCGTGCGGGTTCGCATCGCCGAGCTTGACCCCAAGGACGACAAGGCGACGCTCCTGGCAAAACTAGAGGCGCTGATGTCGGCGCGGACGCGGCTGGTGTTCCTCAGCCACATTGAGTTCACCTGCGGGCTGCGGCTGCCGGCCAAGGAGATCGCGGAGATCGCCCACCGGTG
>Ga0209514_10000648_pt1 | contig 68845 bp, 60 predicted proteins | sample Subgrocontami58m_FD_187452 | JGI IMG/M metagenome (GOLD analysis project Ga0209514, IMG submission 187452) | Subsurface groundwater microbial communities from S. Glens Falls, New York, USA - GMW37 contaminated, 5.8 m (SPAdes) (version 3) | ecosystem: Environmental > Aquatic > Deep subsurface >... | reverse complement strand
CCCTTCCCTTTATACTAAACACATCCTCTATCGACATCAAAAACGGCTTATCCATCTCCCTCACCGGATTCGGCATATACGTATCCACCGCATCCATCAACTTCAATATCGGCCCACAATTCACACACGTTGCCGCCCCACACCCACACTCACTCGCCTTCATCGCCGACCCCCTGATCACCGGTATCTCATCTCCAGGAAAATTGTACTTGCTCAACAACTCCCTTACTTCCAGTTCAACCAGGTCCAGCAACTCCGGATCCTCCAACATGTCCACTTTATTCATAAACACCACTATATTCGGCACTCCCACCTGCCGTGCCAACAGAATATGCTCTCTCGTCTGCGGCATCGGACCATCCGGCGCACTTAACACCAATATCGCTCCGTCCATCTGTGCCGCACCCGTTATCATGTTCTTCACATAATCAGCATGCCCAGGACAATCCACATGCGCATAATGCCTCTTCTGTGTCTCGTACTCCACATGCGCTATCGCTATCGTTATACCCCTCTCCCTCTCCTCAGGAGCCTTATCTATCGAATCGTACGCCCTCTCCTTCGCCAACCCCTGCTTCGCCAATACATGCGTTATCACCGACGTCAACGTCGTCTTCCCATGATCCACATGACCTATCGTCCCTACGTTCATATGCGGCTTCGTCCGCTTAAATAACTCTTTAGCCATAGCCTCCTGCTCCTCTTAATTATTCCACTACTTTTGTATTGTATATTATTCTATAAATTATTTTCTGGAGCTGCTGATGGGATTTGAACCCATGGCCTCGTCCTTACCAAGGACGTGCTCCACCACTGAGCTACAGCAGCGAAAGACAAATTAATAATTTCCAAGAAGTTATAAAGTTATGCCTTATATATGGTTAGCATTGATTTTTTTCAACTATTCATAGCAGTAAAGTTATTTATTATAGCATTGAAAATTTAAATGTCAAATATAAATAATATTTTTTATTAAAAACAATCTAAAGCGGGCGATGGGAATCGAACCCACATGACTAGCTTGGAAGGCTAGGGCTCTACCATTGAGCTACGCCCGCAACAAAAAGGTTACCAAGATAAATTATTTTAATAAGTTTAACAATATAAGTGGTGGGTGGAGGAGGATTCGAACCTCCGAAGGCTATGCCAACAGATTTACAGTCTGTCCCCTTTGGCCACTCGGGAATCCACCCTTTTAAACCTTATCATCCAGCATATCTTTTAAAGCTAGCGGTGGGACTCGAACCCACAACCTGCGGTTTACAAAACCGCTGCTCCGCCGTTGAGCTACGCTAGCTAAGAAAGCTAATTATATTATCAGAACGTTAAGAATATTCAAGAAAAATTCTGAACATAAAATCAAATATTTGAAACGTATCCTTCATAATTTCTTTTCACCTCATCTAAGCTATCACCCCCAAATTTTTCCAGGAAAGCCCTGCTGATTTCAAAGGCAACCATGGCCTCACATACCACGGAAGCTGCGGGAACTGCACACACGTCAGACCGCTCATATGTAGCCGTAATCGATTCTTTCGTCAGGAAATCTACAGACCTCAAGGGTTTCCTCAAAGTAGGAATAGGTTTCATATAAGCCCGTACAACGATCGGTTCCCCGTTACTTATACCGCCTTCTATTCCTCCTGCATTATTCGTGATCCTTTTAAATCCACCCGTTAACTGCTTGTTCTTCGTAGATTTTTCATAAAATATTTCGTCGTGCACCTCTGAACCAAATTTATTGGCCACATCACAACCCAGCCCCACTTCAACACCCTTGATTGCCTGGACAGACATCAGTGCACCGGCAAGCCTCCCATCCAATCTCAGATCCCATTGTGTATGATTCCCTAACCCAATAGGTAAACCAGCAGCAATCACCTCAATAATGCCGCCGAGGGAGTCTCCTTTTTCAGTAGTCGCTGTAATCTTTTCAACAATTTTTGCCTCGATTTCCTGATCTACACAATACATTGGACTTTTTTCACGAATTTGCCTTCCGACGCTTATGTCTCTAAGAAATTTATCCGAGTTAATACCCCCAACCCCTTTTACGTAGCCAAAAACATCTATTCCAAATTGAGAGAGCAAAATCTTCACCAGCGCTCCGACTGCTACCCTTGCAGCAGTTTCTCTTGCACTTGCCCGCTCTAATATATTTCGTGCATCTTTTTGATTGTACTTTATAACGCCTGCCAAATCAGCGTGACCTGGACGTGGCCTGGTAACGGCTGGTAATTCGTCGATTTTGAAATCCCTATTCTTTATCATCAAACAAATTGGGCTACCAAGGGTTATATTTTTTCTCATGCCGGAAAGGATTTCTATGCGATCCTCTTCGATTTGCATTCTCCCGCCCCTCCCCAATCCACCCTGCCTTCGCTTCAATTCGGCATTTATCACCACTTCATCAATAAATACCCCAGCCGGAAACCCTTCAACCATTGCAATCAGACATTTTCCGTGCGATTCTCCTGCAGTTTTAAAATATAACATCCCGTGTCTCCAATATGACAAGTTTATTATTTCATTGCCTGGAATAATTTAGTTATGCTAGAATCGCAAAATTATATATTTAACAACGTGAAATAACAATGTAAATTCTATCCTTATGTATATACTTTTCGTCAGTCTACGCTATTTACGGAGCAGAAAGATATCCTTTTTTGCTATAGCCGGAGTTGCTGTCGGGGTAATGACTCTGATTGTTGTAATGTCGGTAATGAACGGGTTTGATCATGAACTCCGCAGCAGAATACGGGGTACGCTGGCACACATCGTCATCTTAAAAGGCGGGATGTACGGACTCGAAGATTACAAACAGGTCATCGAAAAAGTAAATACCTTTGAACATGTGACTGCCTGTGCGCCCTATGTGGAAGGTCCGGCCCTTATCAAATTAAGAGGTAGGAAGGAATTCGTCTATTTCAAAGGAATAGACCCGAATGCAGAGGCAAGTGTGGGAGATTTCGAGTCATATATCACTCCATTCGGAAACCAGCCTGATGACTTGCTAAAAACACACGGAGAAAAAAATACCGTAAGCACCTTTGGTGGTACAGAACTATTAAGGCTTGGACCAGGTGAACCAGAAAAAGACACAGGAAGCTTTATTCAAAATGGAGAGCAGGTTGTGCTGGTAACGCTTAAAGAATGGGACAAAATCAGCGTAAAGGCCTTTGTTGTTGCCGGGAAATTCAAATCGGGAATGTATGACTTTGATAAAAACTATGTGTACATCCCCCTTGCTGTAGCGCAAGAACTCGTCGGTTCAAAAGAAAAAGACGCTGTTACCGGTATCAGTGTCAAATTAGATGATTATCGCTATGCGAATCAGGTGCGGGACCGGCTGCAGGCTGCATTGGGTTTCGAATATTATGTACAAACATGGGAAGACGCCAGAAAAACTTTTTTAACCGCAGTTATGCTGGAAAGGCGCGTAATGGCATTTATATTATTTTTCATCATTGTTGTAGCAGGATTTAATATCCTTGCCATCCTCACTATGATTGTTCTTGAAAAGTCAAAGGACATTGGTGTTTTAAAAGCACTTGGAGCAACCACACAGGGTATCATGTCTATCTTCCTTTTAAATGGACTGCTTATCGGCAGTATTGGTGCCAGTGTGGGAGTCGCTATAGGGCTATCCATTATTTTCAGGATTAACTGGCTGGAAAATTTCCTGTACAATACCACGGGTTGGAAACCATTCCCACCGGAAGTGTATTATTTTAACCAGATACCAACGGTAGTGAATCCTGTGGGCATTATACTTACCATAGGTATTGCCATTGCAAGCAGTGTGGTATTCAGTATTTACCCCGCTTTACGAGCAGCACGGCTTGATCCGGTTGAAACATTGCGGTACGAATAGTCTTCTTTTAAGCTGATTTTCATCAAGCCTATTGACACAGGGCGAAATAGCTGTTAGCATTATTTCTTAGTTTTTTTCATAATCTCTTTTGTACTGTCCTTAACACTTCTTTACACCGTCAATGCAAGGGATGAAACCCGGAGCAGGAAATGATCGGCATAGTAAAGTTATTTCTGAGACAGCCTAGTGGTAATTGTTATATTCTAAATGATTTCAACCGTGGTAAATTATTACGACATTCTCGAAATACATCAAGAAGTAAGCACAGCCGAGATAAAACGCTCGTTCCGAACGCTTATCAAAAAATATCATCCCGATATTCACGGCCAGAACAAACTATGGGCTGAATCAAAAACCAAGGTTATCATACAGGCTTACAAGACCCTCTCTGACTCCGCAACTCGCGAACGATACGATAGACTGTACAGTCATCATCTGCAGAATAGCCGAATACGAAGATACACAAAAAAAGAAGATACGCAGACAGAAGACAAAGGCATTCATGCGCGGGTGCGTCTTATTTTTGACGATCTTCTAAACGGTCATGCTCGGAATGCTATAGAAAATTATGAACGTTTATCAAAAGACCACGCTGATGTAGAATTTCTTTTGCATTTAAAACACCGCGACTACATTGACTGCAAATTCCTGTTAGCCGAGGCATATGAAAAACTTGGACAACATGAGGTTGCGATTGAATTTTACGAATTTATCTATGAGCGGGGGAAAGACATCCATCACCGTCACCATCTTGTCACCGAGATTAAAGAACGAATCAGAAACATCTATTGTCGTAAACTGACAAGGTCTGCCCCACCGGAAAAGGCTTTAGGCTATTACGAAAAGGTGCTAAAGCTTAAGCTGAACAAAAATGAGAATGCCTTTATTTATAAAAAAATGGCCGAGTGTTATCTCAAATTAAAAGAGTATGAAAATGCCCTTATACACCTGAAAACTGCTTTGTCATTAAAACCCAACCTTCAAGGTTTAAATAAGATTAAGACAAAACTCAGACAACATATACCAAACTTAACCATATAAAGGAGACGATAATGAATACAGAAATCACCTCCCTTCTTACCACACAAATTTCAGAACTCAAGTTATGCAACCGCGGCAAAGTACGCGATATTTATGAAATTAACGACTCATTATTAATCGTCGCCACAGACCGTATCTCAGCCTTTGATGTGGTACTGCCAAACGGCATTCCTCACAAAGGAAAGGTGCTTACCGGACTTTCTGAATTCTGGTTTCAATATACCTCCGGCATTATTGAAAACCACCTTATTACAACCCGGATTGAACACATGAACAATAGTATCATTACACAGCACAAGGACATCCTGGAGGGTCGTTCCATGCTGGTAAAGAAGGTAGAAGTCATTCCCGTAGAATGCATAATCCGGGGTTATTTGGCTGGTTCTGGCTGGAAGGAGTACCAAAATACTCAATCCATTTGTGGAATAAAATTACCGCCGGGACTTAAAGAATCCGAAAAACTTCCGGAACCCATTTTTACGCCTTCCACAAAGGCAACTACCGGACACGACGAAAACATCTCCTTTTCAAAGGTTGTAGATTCGATTGGTAAAAAACTCGCTGAAGAGTTGAAAGAAAAGAGTATGAAGGTCTATCTCAAAGCCAGCGATTATGCAAGAAACAAGGGTATCATCATCTGCGATACCAAGTTCGAATGGGGCATTACAAAAGACAACAAGACGATACTGATCGATGAGGTACTTACACCGGATTCCTCACGCTTTTGGCCAAAAGACGGCTATGAACCGGGAAAACCACAGCACTCTTACGACAAGCAATTCATCCGCGATTATCTCGAAAGCATCCACTGGGATAAAAAACCGCCGGCACCAACCCTCCCCCCCGACATCATTCAAAAGACCTCTGAAAAGTACCTGAATGCCTATAAAACTCTCACAGGCAAAAGTCTGATTTAAAAGATCACAAAATGACAGTAAATCCGAATGATCTCAATAAATATCTTGATGTTGCAAAAGAGGCGGCGCTCAGGGCGGGTGTCGTTCTCAAGGAACGCTTCAGGAAATTGTGTCCATCCATGATTGACGAAAAGGCAAAGAACGATTTCGTTACCGAAGCGGACAAAAAGTCAGAGGAAATTATCAAAGGCCACATTTGGTCTCATTTCAGTGATCATGATATACTTGCCGAAGAATCTTTGGCGGTAAGAAATGCTTCCCCTTTCTTGTGGATCACCGACCCACTGGATGGCACTTTGAACTATATCCACGGCCTGCCGTGCTTTGCCGTCTCTATTGCCTTAGAAATCGAAGGGGAACTGGCGGTAGGTCTCATTTACGAACCTTTAAGGGAAAACATCTATTCTGCCATCAAGGGTCAAGGGGCGTTTAAAAATGGCAAACGTATTCACGTCTCACGCTCCAACACTTTAAACACTTCCCTCATTGCAACGGGTTTCCCATTCAGGATAAAAGACATCATTGATAACTATCTCAAGGTATTTAAGGAGCTATTCATGCATGCCACCGGCATCAGACGGGGCGGCTCGGCCTGTCTTGACCTTGCATACACTGCAGAAGGTATTTTTGGGGGTTTCTTTGAATGTTCCCTATCGCCGTGGGACATGGCAGCAGGCGCCCTTTTAGTCAAGGAAGCAGGCGGCGAGGTTACTGATTTTAATGGTGGCAATCAATATTTGAAAACTGGCAACATCATCGCCGGCAGCAAAGGAGTCCACCAGGAAATGCTAAGGATTATTCAAGCAACCTTTAAAAATTGACAATTCCCAGCAACAAGTCTATAATCCCCGCTTTAAATTGGCCTCAGGTCTTTTTACATAATGGATGTAACAAACAACATCTGTTGTTAGCGATGGCGTGTCACTCCCACCTTCCTGCAATATATACTAACCTGGCAAATGCTGCATTTGGGGGAGATAGGGACACAGATGTTCTGACCGTAGGTAACGAGGAGGTCGTTGATGGTAAGCCAATACTTCTTCGGAAGTTTTTCGCGGAGTGTAAATTCAGTCTCGTGAGGATCCTTCGTTTTGACATACCCCAAACGGTTGGTAATCCGATGTACGTGAGTGTCCACACAGATACCAGGTTTTTTGTACCCCAGGGTTACTACCAAATTCGCCGTCTTGCGCCCCACACCATTCAGTTTCAATAACTCGTCAATTTCGTCTGGTACCCTGCTGTGGTATTCTCCAATTAGTATCTTACAAATTTCCTTGATCTTCCGTGCCTTTGTCCGATAGAACCCTACAGGGTAGATGAGCTTTTCTAATCTTGGAATTGGAATCTTCGTCATTTCTTCTGGATTATCCGCCACAGCAAAGAGCCTACGAGAAGCCTCGCTGGTGGTCTGATCTTTGGTTCTCAGGCTCAAGAGACACGAGATCAGGACATGAAATGGGGTTCGTTTCCGGGAAATGGTCGTAACAATGGGTTCAATAAAACGTTTATTTTCGTGCCTTATACTCTTTAGTACTATATCAATATCAAACAACTGCAATCCCTCAATAAAAAAACGGCAACATGCAAATTTCTGTTCACACGTTGCCGCTTATTTGATTCAAGCTACCAAAAAGTCATGTAACTAACAAATACATGACTCTTCCTATTTTGTATGAATTACGGCTTACCTCTCTTCTCGGCAAAGAGCTTATCATAAACAAAACCCGCTGCAATTCCTCCCAGGATCGGACCTAGCCACCAGACATAATGATGAGTGAACTGTCCTGATGCAAGAGCTGGGCCGAACACACGGGCAGGGTTCATCGCTCCGCCGCTGATCGTACCGCCAATCATTGCTCCAAAGAGTACCACCAATCCAACAGCTATTCCAGCAAATCCAGGCGAAGCCCTTTTATCCACAAGCGTCCCGTAAATGGTAAAAATTAAAAGGAAGGAAATAATAAATTCCATCAATACACCACGTGCAATAGAAACCCCTGGCGCCAACACACACGTCCCCAGATAAACGGTTTTAGCCGCATCAGGAAACAAGGTTTTTAACGCAAGGCCTGCCAGTGAAGCCCCGGCAATTTGGGAGATGATATACATAATTGCAGTGTTGGGTTCCATCCTTTTCGTAATCCAAAAGGACACGGTCACCGCGGGATTGACATGGGAACCAGAAACGTAACTCGTCGCATAAATAACGGCAATTACAACAATACCAAATGCTATGGAAATACCCAGAAGACCCAGTCCTTGCCCACCTGCCTGCCGCAAATAAAAATCGGCGCATACGGAACCAGCCGCTATAAACACCAGCGCAAATGTCCCGACAAACTCGGCCATATACTTTTTGTACGCATTCATTTCGTTTTCTCCCGTATATTTTAACTAAATTATTTCTTCAGACTTAGCAAGAACATTTATAAATTACACGCTTGTGATTTTTTAAAATACCTAATCAAACTGTAATAAACCATCACGTATTGACCATCCTATATTTATCGGTTCTTTTTACAAAATAATTTTTCTTGAGCCACCTCCTTTCAAAATTTACAAATATACTTAACTATGGAAAGGACATAATCTTGTAACAAGTTAGCACAATCAAATAACACTGTCAAGCAAAAAGATTCAAAAAATGAAGATTTATTAAGTAACGATAAAATTCACAAAAGAAAAATATCCGATTTATAAAAAAGAGTCCTATTCTTACCTATAAGCGTTAACTCCGTACTGCAGTAATTAAACTTAACAAATGCAGTAAATAAACTGCAATTATTCTACATAAATTTAGTCACGTTGATTTTTCATATATTTTTTAAAACTCACAACTATAATAGAATATATAGGTTAGAAATTTTATCATTAAATTATAATTATTCTGCACACAAGGCATCATTTTTGTGTAAGATTAGATTCATGTAAAGTTTTTGGAAAAAATATATATTTGTATTCTTTACCCAAATTCACAATTGGAGGGGTTTCATTGAAAATAAAAAAAGAAATACTTCCCACTATAGTAACGATGGGAAATATGATGTGTGGTTTTGTTTCGATCCTGTGTATTTTAAACCAGAAGTTTGAGGTCGCAGCATGGTTGATAGTGGCGGCTATGGCATTGGATGCCTTTGATGGAAGGCTAGCCCGCATGATGAAGACAACAAGTAAGATGGGGGCTCAATTAGACTCTATGGCAGATCTCGTAACCTTTGGTATTGCACCTGCATTACTCATGGGAAAGACCTGCACCAGTTTACCAAATATCTTTTTGTGGGGCATTGGATTATTTTTTATGATCTGCTCTGCCTTCCGCTTAGCAAGGTTTAACGCGCAAAAAGACGAAGTTGTAACAACACCTAGTCATTTTTTCACTGGATTACCTACCACACTCTCAGGAGGAACGGTTGCACAGCTTGTCATTCTGAATCATTTTATACGAATAAGATTTGGAACAGATATCGTTACGACACTCTTACCCTTTATTACTTTTGCGCTTGGTTTATTCATGGTAAGCAAAGTCCCATTTTTTAATGTTACGAGCAAGATCGGCCTGAAACAAGGCATCCTGGCTATGATATTAGAATTTTCCGCTGCCATCTTATTCTTCGTAATCACCCCAGAATTAGCACTATCTACCGCATTAAGTATTTACTTAATAATTTGTGCAATGTATGGAGTCGTTAAAGGCAAACAACTGAAAAAGGGCTATTCAACAACTTAATTTCCTTTATAGTTCATGAGAAGCGTTCAGTTATAAGCAATCAACTTCCAGTTTCTATCTGATTGCTGAGGACTAATTATTAATAGCAAATTGTTGGTTATTCTTACCCAATGAGCACTGTCCTGTCCCCTTTTACGACCTCTCCAATAACTCTTCCAGGTTCTTTTGCGCTTTTGAGATCATTCAAGACTGTCTTCACATCTGACTTAGATACGATTAGCACCATGCCAATACCCATGTTAAACACATGGAACATCTCCTGATCGTCAATGTTGCCTATCTCTTGAATAATCTCAAATATTTTTGGAACATTCCATTTACTTCTTTCCAATGTAACAGCACAGCCCTCAGGCAAGATACGCGGTATATTCTCAATAAGCCCGCCACCGGTGATATGTGCCATCCCTTTTATAATCTTTTTTGTTTTATGCTTTTTTAGAATTTTCAAAATAGGTTCTACATAGATTTTGGTTGGTTTTATGAGTTCTTCCCCCAATGTAGTATGCAATCCATATTTCGTAAGCTTCTGGGTTACCTTCATCTTTGCCTTATCAAAGAAGACCTTTCGTACAAGGGAAAATCCATTACTATGAATACCACTCGAACTTAAACCGATAACCACATCGCCGGGTTTTATTGTTTTGCCATCAATAATTTTATCCTTTTCTACCACGCCGACTACAAAACCTGCGATGTCATATTCACCCTCGTGATAAAATCCCGGCATCTCCGGTGTTTCACCGCCAATGAGGGCGCAACCCGCCTGACGACATCCTTCCACAATCCCATCCAATACCTCGTGTAAAACTTTTGGAACAATCTTGCTGCTTGCCAGATAGTCCAGCAGAAATAGAGGTTCTGCTCCCAGCACGATAATATCGTTTACACACATAGCCACAAGATCGATTCCAATGGTGTCGTGTTTCCCCGTCATAAAGGCAATCTTTAATTTTGTACCCACCCCGTCAGTAGAAGAAACGAGCACTGGTTGGCGATATTTCTTAAGATGAGAATTCAATGCGAATAGCCCACCGAATCCATCGGGGTTTTCAATTACCCGCGGACTGAAGGTTGTTCGCATCTTTGAGTAAATATCTGTGGTAAACTGACCTTTCGTGTCAATATCAACTCCTGCATCTCTATACGAGAGTCCTTTTGTAGTTTTCTTTTTCATACGCTATCCATAAAACGTAGGGGTGAACGGTCGTTCGCCCCTACAATGATTAAATTAATATTTTTTCTCGGTGATGTCTGTGTACGCTGCGGTTTACTTCTCTTTCCATGAAGGTCTTGTTGATCCCACTCGTCCCTTACAAAAACCAAGAAACATGCCGTATACATAGGCAAATTCCCTCACAATAGGTAAGACGGCCAGCAGTGAAAATGTTTTTAATGACACACGATCTCTTCTATTCCTTGCTATGACGATCATACCTAATGGAATATATACGATCGTCAATGAGCTTAATAAAATAAAAAATATTACACTGGGCGCAAGAAACACATTTATCCCAAAGGGTATAGTCGCCAAAAACGTCAAAAGACTTATAAATAGCACTAAAAATATCATTGGGCGCAGCCATAATTTTATATTAAATGGCATCTGTTCCCGGAATTTCAGACCCATTGCGTATCCCCAGTAAAACTTCCTTTTCCAAATATCTTGCCATGTTTCAGGATACTGCGTATTCACGACGTTACCAGAGTCGTAAATAACCCTGCCTATCTTCTTCAATTTCCAGCCCAACTCGGAATCCTCACTCCACCATGAATTCTCATTAAAACCGCCTAAGTCTAACAGCGCCTTTCTGAGGATGGCAGAATTTACACCCGACAGCTTATTGGGCACTAACGATTTCCTAAATACCCCATTCAATATTTGATCTAAAATGCTGGTTGCATTTGCTAGAGATTTATCTTTGTTATAAGCCTGATATGCCCCTCCCACTGCAACGACGCCCTGCTGCTCAAAACACGATGAAAACCTTTGCAACCAATCTGAAGGCACGACAGTATCGGCATCCGTTGTGATAATAACATCGCCAGTAGCTCGTTGTAATCCTGAGTTTAAGGCAGCAGCCCTTCCACCATTCTTTTCCCGCCTGACTAATATTACACCTTTGTCCAGAAGTTTTTCAATTGCCTGAACCGTATGATCAGTGGAAGCGTCATCGATAACAATGACCTCCTTGCCGTCATAGGCAACTGAAATAAGGGAATTCAGACAGGATGCGATAGATTGCTCCTCATTGTATGCGGGAACAAGGATAGAAAATTTCATCGTGAAATTCCTTTGCCACAGAGGTCACCGAGAACACGGAGAAAAATATATTTTCATTTCTAAAAGAGCTTCCTGAACATGGCTTTTAGTGAATCCAGAGAACCCAGCCGGCGGACATTTTTCAGGATAAAACGGGGGGTTAGAAAAAACTCAAAGTTCGCGCGGCGTACAGCCTTTTCAAGGTCCGTCTTGCCAAGATGCGGATATGCTATATTGGCCTCCTTTGCCACATTGACGGGCTTATAGTCTCCGTAAACAAAGAGTTTATTTTCTTTGGCGATCTTATAAAAATCCGTACCTGGAAAAGGATTGGCAATGTTATACATCACCTGATCTACCTTTAACCTTTTAACCTCTTCCATATTCTTTTTGATGGTATCCATTGTCTCCAGCGGTGAAGCCCCAAACATAATATTGATCTTGGCAGATATCCCATATTTTTTCACCAGTTTAATGGCCTCTTCATTCTTTTTTACGTCAATATCTTTCTTTACATAATCCAGTATCTCCTGATTGAAAGACTCAACGCCGAGATCAATAAACTTGCAGTGTGCTTCTGCCATCGCCTTTACAATAGGCTCTGTAAGGTGGTCAGACCTTGCTGAACATCCCCATACAATGTCCAGGTCTTTGATACCCTCGCAAATCTTAACGGTCCGCTCTTCACCCCATACAAACTGGTCATCCTGAATATTCACGGCCTTGTAACCCTGGGATTTCAATAATTTGAATTCTTCCATGATATTTTCAGGTGACCGCTTTCTTACCGGCGGTTTCTTGCCTAAATGGTGTTTGTATTCAAGTTCCCTTGAAAAGCTCAGGGAAGAGGGGACGCAATAAATGCACCGATATGAACAGCCCCTTGAAGTGCAAACGGCCGTAAAGGGGCGCATCCCTAACTTGGGATTATAATAGACATCCCTTTCTTCCAAGAGGTGTCGTGCTGGAAAGGGCAGTGCGTCAAGGTCTTCTATCGGTTCTCTGTTAGCATTATGGATGATTTCGTCGTTAGCTCTAAAGGATACGCTTTTTATACCGTTGATATTCGATTTGGCCTCCAGTGCCTTAACCAGCTCAAGCATCGTATATTCTGGCTCACCCCTGACAACATAGGTATTTCCATCCACCACAAACTCTGCTGGCCTGTCAGATGGTGCAGGCCCGAAAAATACGATTGGAACATCGCTTCTTATCTCACGAATATCCGTTAACGCCTGCATGTCCGTCTCTTGGGAGAGATTAACGGAATAAAAGGAGTAAACATCGCTCAGGTCTTCCCTCAAGAATGCTCGGAATTGCTTTTGATCCCACTTTTTAATGGTAGATTCTATATATCTAACTTCATAACCTTGTTTTTCCAGGACTGCCGCGGCACTGAGAAGAAAGATGTTTGGGACATAATAGAGCAGATAAGCACAACCTGCAACCCGCTCAGGAATCTTTCCGTCAATGGGTGGTGGTACAAGAAAGGTAATCTTCATATTTTTGTTGTCTTTAGGAAATTTATTATAATTGTATAGTAAGTACATTCTACGACATTATATCAAATTAATTATGTATAGTGTCTCTTATGATCTTTAGTATATCTTTAAGGGTTCTTTCTTTGGATTCAACAACATTGTTTCGCAAATGTTTATGATGTGGAAATGAAGCTACTTCTCTATAATGTGGAGAATTATCCCAGCGTGTTATTAAACTACCATCGGCATCTTGCCAGTGATAGGAATATTTTCTTTTCCCATCCAGAAATAAGTAATCTTTAACATACAACGAAGAGTTATTTTTGAATTCAACTTTGGCAACAAGTGATACAGCAGAACCGTATCGTTTGTATTCAAAGACATTGTAACTAACAATAATATCAGAGAATTCTTCTATAAGCTTATAAAACACACTTTAACTCTTCCAGTTTTTTATTCCAGTAGTCTTTCCCCTGTTGTGCAAATTCCCATGCCATCAGATCGTCGTATTTTTTAAAGTCTTCCATTCCAGCTTCGTATTCTTTTTTGAATTCGAGTAAATTTTTGTTATATTTCTTCTCAAAACGCTCTACATCTTCCGAAAATTTTAAAACCCTGTAAAGAATTTCTGTAATCAAAGAATCCTTTATTACCTCTTTAGCATCCTTAAATTCTAATTCACGTATCAAATTATGAAGTTTTTCGTCTATTACCAAGGTATCCATTATTATCACCTCCTTTCTTCTCTCAAACGATTAACAAATTCCTGAGCATCTTCTCCCTTCCATAACCCTTTTCCTAGCCCATAGAGTTTATTCAAGTCAAGTTCCTTTTCTGGAACGAGTACAGTCTTCCTTAGTTGATGAGCAACCCTTTCTACTAATTTCAACTGCTCTTGAGGTGTAAGTTTTTCTATCTCTTTTTCAATATTTTCAAAGGTAACTATTTTTCTCATACGTAAAAATCCTCCAACAAATAATTAACACTATGGTATGTTAACTTACTGCCCTGATTTCTTCACTTGCCAATGTCTTGGCTGCATAATCGAGAGTCGCCAGTATATCCTCGCGTGTAATCTCATACTCAACCATAACTTCTTCGTAAGTCATCCCCCCTGCCAATTTACCGAGGATAAGATCAATAGAAACTCGTGTCCCGGTAATGACAGGTTTGCCAAAACGCACTTTCTCATCGACACTAATTCTTGGAGCTATTTCCACGGTTTACCTCCTGATTCATTACGCTGACGCCCGTGATTTTGAAATTTGCCTTGATTGACTTTTGTTTTAAGCCTCTATTATTAATAACGCATTGTATCCAATAACTAATAAATTTAATAAAGCTTTATGTGTAAAAGTTTACTTCGAAAACTTGCATTAAAGGTATACCCTTAATAAAAATGCTTGTCTGTTTAGACTCTCATTGAAGATAAGTACAACAGCTATTTGACATTTTTATCCACAATATTTCCGGAAGAACTTCTTTTGTTTATATATTCTGTGTAACTTCTAAAAATAGAATCCGCTAATCGTGTTCCTGTTGAAACAAGTTTAGCTAAAACTCGAAGCTGTTCTTTACAAGCTAAGCTATCTGTTGGATAAGGATAATTTATTGTATGGTCAATTTCTCCCCAAATTTCTTCAAAGAGCGTTCTTACTTGAATTTCACATGAAACGCAAAAAGGATTAGTATTATTGGGTCTGACAACATAATGAATACTTGTATAGTACGATTCTTTTACTTCACAATTTAAGTGTAAATTCTTATAAAAACTTACGGATTCAGGATCCCATGTATATGCTTTAGGAGGTTCAACAAAAGCCCAGTCTTTGGATTCGACCTTTTCAATTATAGCTTCATGTATTTGAGGAAACTGATCCTGATAAAGATGCAATATCCGAACTCCAATAAATCAAGAATTTTATTAAATATATTATTTTCGTTAATTTCGTCACCTTTATCCCATTTAGAATTTAATTTATCCTTCAATCTTTCTTCATCCTTAAATCTTGTTTTAATTGAATGAATTATAGGAAATGGTTTCTGATTAAGTTTCCTATGTTTGTCAAAAAAAGTAAGCACTGCGGCTAAATACTGCTCGTATTCAAACTTTTTTTCAAGGTATGTTTTTATAGCTAAATCGATTTGTTGTTCACGTGTCATTTAGTCAAGTGTTTCAATTCTCTTAAGTAAATCATTGGCAAAATCAATATAATTTACTCTAGTTTGTACGTAAACTTCTCTATTTCCGAATATTGTTCCTTTATCTTCTTTTTCTAAACATGATAATCCAGGTATTTCCCAAATTGGCTTTTTGTATTTTTGAGACATATTTGGTAACGTACTATGGGAATGCATAACTGCTTGCTCACCTATCGGGGTACTAACCATTTCTGAATCGAGGTGATTCCTTACTTCTTCTTTAATATATGTTTTTATTGTAATTGGAATTTGCTGAGCATAATTATAATGAGCTTTTGCTAAATTCCATTGAGTAGCACCTTTATATCTCTTTGCATTATAAATTGTGTAACCTAAGAATCGAACAAAATTGGAAGAAAAACTTTTTCTTTTTTCATCAGAAATCAAACTGAATATTGTATCAAATTCTTTTTTCCACGAGATTAATGCATTTCCAATATTTCTTATACCATATAATGAGAACATATCCGGCAAACAAGGAATAATAAAGCCATCTACAGTTGAGATTATTACTTTGTTTAAAGCACTCAAACTTGGGGAAGTATCAATTAAAACAAAATCGTAATTATTTAATTTAGAATATTCTATTGCTAAATTTCTTATTTTAGTAATTGTACGTATAGATAAGGGGTCTCCTTGATATGCACCACTCCATCTTTCAGCAATTTTATTCTCATATTTATGAATTGTTAATCTCCCTGGTATTAAATCCAAATTTTTTTTAAGATTTAGCGGTGGCGGTATTTTATTAAGTTCCCCAGTTCCTTCTTCCGCAGGTTTAAGAAGAAAATGTATTGTCCTTGTATTAGAAATTAGTTGATCGAATTTTTTCCCACCAATTTTATTTTTTGTTACTTCAAAATCTTCTATTAAATCATCTTCGTCTTCCCATATACTGTGTAAGTTTTCTTCATCCATTCCACAAATTGTAAGATTACATTGTGGATCTAAATCAATCATTAAAATTTTGTAATTCATCTCTGCAAGAGCGTGAGAAAGGTGGAATGCTAACGTCGTTTTACCAACTCCACCTTTATTATTGAATAGTGATAAAATTTTCATTTCTTTTTTTTAAATTGATTAATATTTAACGATTCTGTGATAATCTTCGGCTTTTTTATAAAATTCATTTAATTGTTATTATGCACAAACAAGCAATCTCTTTAAACACTATTGATCACTCTTGCAATTTTTATGTCAACCTGTATCCCATCCAGAGGGTCTCTCATTGGAATTACCTTAAGATATACTGCCGCCTTATACATTCCCTCAAAGATTTCCATATTCTGATGATAATCGGGTTTGTTTTTTTTACCAACTCCTGCTCAAACTGTTCTAAAAGTATCTTATTTTTAATCATATTCTAACATATTTTTACTAATTTAAATGCTTCAATCTCAATGCATCACATGTGCCACAAACATCATTCTGGTGTTCGCGAAAATATTGCATGTTCTCGCCATGCCAGATTTCATCAATGCTTTGCTTCAGCACATTGCCGACTTCATATCGGGGAAGGTCACAGCATGGGGTTGCCTTGCCATCGATGTTAATATATAAATAATCGTAAGGCTTTGGACAATATTTATCAGACCGATACATCATAGGACGCAGTTTTTTATACATAGACCGAAGTAATTGATTGTCAAAGGCTGTGAAGTTGTTGTCAACCTGCAATCCGTATTTTTTGGCTATCTCTTCAGACTCCTTATAGATTTCCAATTCTTCTTCCAGATTAGGTCTTTTAAAGCTATTCATGCCAAATGGTATGTTTAATCGTACTAAATATACACGGTCAGATCCTACCTCTCCAGCATATTTGACCGTCTCCAGGCACTGCTTTTTGCCGTGCATGGTTATTTGAATCGTAATCATCGGTTTTTTCTTATCACCCCGAGATTGAATAAGGGATTCAATATTTCTCTGCACCACCTTATTCGAGGGATGGCCTTCTTTTACTTCAACATCTTTTTCAACACTATCCAAAGAAATAGTCAGTTTATCTAAAGACTTCTCGATAAATTTTTCAACAAATGGAGCAAGCAACAAGCCGTTTGTCGTTACGCCGACGTTATGTCCTTTATCTTTTGTGTAGACAATCATGTCCATGAGTGCGGGATGAATCAATGGTTCACCCCATCCGGTGAGGGTAACATTATATGGTGTTTCTAGCCTGTCGGTAATTTTCTTAAAAAGATCAAGTGGAATGTCTTTTTCCGGCAGATTAAAGGATTCCCGCGGGCACATGCCGCATGTGTAGTTACAACGGTTAGTGATCTCAATCTGGATACGCTCTGGTCGCTGAGGGAAGATATAAAAGATCCTGCCGAAGACACCTTTTATAAGGTATAATGGATTCGTAAACATTATTATTAAAAACTATTTAGCCGCGAATTTCACGAATTATAAAGGTTTTTTTCTGCCACGAATTTTCACGAGTCTTTCCTAAAATTTCACTTCTTTCTTATTCGTGACAATTTGTGTCCATTCGTGGCTGAAAGTTTATAATTTAAGTAACTTCTCAACCTCTCCTTCAACTTTCCTTTCGGTAAGTTTTTTTGTCTCCTCTTCGATAGGGGTAGGATAATCGCTAGTAAAGCAGGCATTACAAAAATACTGGCGAGGCTGCGTCGCACAACTCATCATACCTTCCACACTGAGATAGCATAAACTCTCCACATTCAAATACTGCCGTATCTCTTCCAAAGAATGATTTGCCGCAATGAGTTCACCTTTTTGCTGGAAGTCAATTCCATAATAACAGGGATAACGATGAGGGGGACAACTGATCCTTACATGAATCTCCTTTGCTCCGGCCTTCCGCAGCAACCCAAATCGAGACTTTGACGTCGTTCCTCGCACAATGGAGTCATCAACAACGATGACTCGTTTCCCCTCAACGGTTTCTTTCAATGCATTCAGCTTGAGTTCTACAATACGGTGACGACGATCTTGTTCTGGCAATGTAAACGTCCTGCCTACGTAATGGTTACGAATAAATCCACGATCAAAAGGTATACCTGAAGCGTGAGAATACCCAATCGCTGAGGAGTTTCCACCTTCAGGAACGGAAATCACCACATCTGCCTCTACGGGTGACTCCTTTGCAAGCATTGCCCCCAATCGCTTACGAAATAAGTGTACGCTTTCGCCATAGATTTTGCTATCGGGTCTCGAAAAGTAGACCAGTTCAAAAATACAAAAGGCCGGTTTGATTTGCTTTTGAGGGCAGTAATATTCGCTCCGAATCCCCTCTCTCCCAACATAGACTGCTTCGCCCGGATTGATATCCCGAATATATTCCGCACCCACCTGATCCAAGGCACAGGTTTCTGAGGCCATTACATAACCATCCTTCAATCTGCCGAGGGACAAAGGCCTGAAACCGTGAGGATCACGCACCCCTACCATCTCGTCGGGCGTCAAAAATAACAGCGAGAAAGCACCTCGCAATTGTTGCAGTACGAGGGATAAATTTTTTTGCATCATATTTAAAGGCTTTGCCATGAGATGGACGATCACTTCTGTATCTGAGGTGGTATGGAATATCGAACCGTTTGCCTCAAATTCTTCACGCAGCCTTTTTGCATTGGTTAACTGTCCATTATGGGCAACGGCAACTTTTCCCTTGTAGTAATCAACCACCAGGGGTTGTGCATTTCCAATATTGCTGGAACCGATAGTGGAATATCTGACATGTCCTATAGCCATGGAACTTTTAAGAGATTTAAGCATGTGCGGTTTTATAACCTCGCTTACCAGACCCATCCCCTTATGACAGACAATGTCTTTCCCATCTGTTGAAGCAATGCCAGCACTTTCCTCACCGCGATGTTGCAAAGAATACAAGCCATAATAAACCTTTTCTGCAGCATCTTCACAACCATAAACACCAAATAATCCGCAATGTTCTTTTATGTCTGACATATTTCTATAATCTGGCTTTCCTTAAACATTTAAAATATTTACCGTATAAATCTTGTATTTATTTTGATGGAAATTTAAAATAAGGCTGGTTCAATAATACGTTTGGCAGGAAAATACATGATGGGATAATTATATCAAACATCAAATAGGTGTCAATTACAATTATCAATGAATCAACAACGAGAAACGAAGATTATTAAGCAAAATTCTTTAAGAAGTTTTTCAGATGTAAGGTTGTACGTTATCATAAGCTCAGGTCTGGCTAAAAAACCTGTATTGGAAACATTACAGGAGGTCATCCAGGGCGGCGCTGATGCAGTACAACTGCGGGAAAAGATGATGTCTGACAGTAAGTTTCTTGCCCTGGCAAAGGAATTTAGAAGGATAACCTCACAATCCAAAACACTTTTTATAGTAAATAACCGTGCCGAGATCGCAAAAAAGGTAGATGCAGACGGATTGCATATCGGACAATCAGACTTAAATATTCACAGTGGACGCAAGATAATTGGCTACGACAGAATATTGGGAGTTTCCACCCATACTATAGTTCAAGCGCGAAAGGCACAACAGGAGGGCGCCGATTATATTAGCGTCGGTCCCGTATTCCCCACCCCAACAAAGGATTATGAACCTCCGGTAGGCCTTGACTATTTAAAAGAGGTAAAAAGAGAAATCACCATGCCATTCGTTGCGATAGGCGCTATTAACCTTGAAAACCTCAATGAGATATTATTAGCAGGTGGATTACGTGTTGCAATCTGCTCTGCAATTATTTGCAGTAACGATATTCTGCAAACAACACGATCTTTTAAAGCTCAAATCGTCAACCATACCCTTTAGGAACTTAATAAAAGTCTCTGACATTTTAAGCAAAAATGTAGCGCCGATCCCTTGTGGTCGGCATTGAGCGGGGGATAAACCACCCGCGCTACGGATTCCGACTCGTTCAGGTTAGGTTCCAATTGTTTACACGGTATTAAATTTGCTCAAAAGTTTGATACTATTTTGTCATTAAAATAACTTTAACCAGTTTAAAAACTACAAGTAACTGTTTTACAAGGTTATAAGACAAATACTTTCATGGCATGTAATAATGAATATTGCACTAATCTCATATCGAGAGTTGTAATTTTAAACATTGTATGAGAACAGGTAAAAAAGTATGAAACCACAACATTGGCAAAGGAATATCTTGTATGTTGTGATTAAATTTTCAATAATACCTTTTCAGGCAGGAATGCGAATATGAAAAAATTGTTATCTTTGACTCCTTTATGTTTTCTTATATTAATTGTGGGTTGTGAATCCTTTACGAAGAAGGATTATAAAAAACCTTACAAGGCTACTGTTTCCTCAGGAGAAGCCAGACCAGATAATTCCTCAAATGAAGACGGAGTACCGCCTAAAAGGAGCGGCTATTTGGCTAGTGGGTCTACGGTAAAAGTTGATACCGGAGAGGGCGACAAAAAAACCTCTGTACTTGAGCAATTTGAACAAACAAGAGAGGCGCTCGTATCATCAAAGGCAAAAATAGACTCTCTCGAAAAAGAACTTGTGAATACTAAAAAAATTAAAACTGCTGTCGAAGTAGAGTTAGAAGAGACAAAAAAACAATTAGAAACTACACAACAAATAGTTATCGAAAACGAACGGATACGCAAACAATTAAATGCGTCCCTTGAACCATATGAAAAAAAAATTAAGGAATTGATCATGGAATTAACAAAGGCACAGATCGAAGAAACAAAGGCAAAGCAAGAACTCATCGGTCTCAAGATAGAACAATTAACTGAGAAAAAGAAACTAAAAACACAAGATTCACAATAAATACTTTTTTTAAAGACATGGAGGGTTTACGTGAAATTAACACTATGCATCGTTATTCTAAGTTCATTATCTATCATGGGGTGCTTTAGCACACCGCCGCATCGTTCTTCCAGCCTGAGTTATAATAAATCGGATGAATTTAAAAAGATGCAGATACGCCGCGTATTGCTCTTACCATTCGAATATAACATAGATAGAGAAGCCGTCATAGACGAGGTAACGGAGGCTTTTTCGGTAGAATTGAGAAAAATCGGTAGTTTTGAGGTTGTTGTACCAACTGGAAATAAAACGACACTCCTCTCCGAACATGAAATATGGAGCAAGGGATCTGTCAATATAAGCACCCTTGTAGCCTTCAAGAAGAAATATGATGTAGATGCTATTATATTGGGAAATATAACCCACTATCGTCCCTATGAACCCATGTTGCTTGGCGTCAAAGCAGGAATGATTTCCACCGATACCGGTTCAGTCGTCTGGAGTGCGGATGGTGTGTTTGACAGCAATGAAAACGAAGTTGCAGAACTTGTAAAGCAATACTTTGAAAGCACTCATCAAAAAAGCGCCTTATATGGTTGGAAGCTTATCTTGCTTTCTATGAGGCGCTACTCTCAATTTGTAGCCAACCAAATAACAGAGACACTTCAATACTAAATCCTATAGTAAACGTAATAAATAAGTATACATGCAAGTGTCATTGCGAGGGCGATAGCCCGAAGCAATCTCCAAATTTTGGATTGCTTCGCTTCGCTCGCAATGACAACTTTCTTTTTGCGTTCACTATAAATACCACGCCTTTGAGCATCTGCTCAACGTTTTCCATCTTTAGCAGTAGATTGCATTCCGTCATCCGTTTTACGCGGACAAACATTGGGTAAAAGCTAAATCTAAAATACTTCTGGAGTACATGCGGAAACTATTGCCTGATTCACAAGGAAAAAAGTACCTAAAGTTTATATTTCTACTTTCCTTAAAAATATTTTCCAAAGAAATATTTTTTATATCAATATTGATAAATAAATAATTCGCTGAGGTTTAGAGACAATTATCTTATTAATTTTACTTCGTCTCTTCACAACAACAAACACGGCATGTGTGTTGCGATATTACAAAATTAAAATTTCAGATACTCACGGTATAAACAATTGTAATTTTACTTTAGAGGAAAATGACTATGCCAGAAACAACTGTTGGACTACCAGATAATAATCTCTTTGGGAATTTGATCGCAAACACTCGCCCATCCGCTAGTAATCCAGGTTCTCAAACACTTAATATAAATTCTATTCAATCAGACACAAAAGCCGGAGACGTAGAAGACATAGAAAACATAGATAATATACCATTCCAGGAAATACTTGGACTACACATATTTAACTTAAATATCCATGATACACCAAATTCACCTGTACCAAACACTCCTGCAGTTGAATCAGCCGACATCGAACTGGCAGAGGAATCATTAGCAGAAACAAACTCATCTATGTTTCATGAACCAATATTAACCACTACCCAACCAGTAAACATCTTCCAAAAGACATTCATGCCATATCCGGAATCTACCATTCAAGGTTTTGACAATAATTTATCTCCTCATAATGGCAAGACTGCCGGAAGCGCTAACGTAAATATTTACAATCCCTTTCCTAACGCCCACAATGGAAACCCCCCTACCTCTCCCTTTGTTCCCCTTTCACAAAGGGAGAGTAAATGGGGTTTCGGAGAACGAACAGGGGTCAATGTGCTCCCTGATAAACAGCTCATTGAAACATACAATCCAAGTTCCATATTCTCTATGGAAAAGTCTAATGTAAATGCCGTAGACGAAATGGATAAACCATTTATACCAGATATGGATGTTAGAAACACACTTCCAAAAACCGATACTCTCAAATTAAATCCGCTAAATAATACTGAAATCCCGCAAATATCAGGAGCATCTTCCCTTAATAATATAAAGCAATTAGATCTTTATAGCTCAGACATTAACGAAATCAATATAAAGGAGTTACCGGAAACATATAAACAATCGGCACAGAACATCTCTCCGGAAAATAAAAATGGTATGCCAATCCCTGCAATTAACAATTCATCAAATGCGAAAGAACAACTTACCGAAAATGGTCTATCAAAAATAAATGGCACTGTATCCTCAAAGCAGGACATTTCGAGTATATCGCAAACAAATGAGGATTGGAATTCATTCGACAGTCATACACAGAAACAAAATACCTCTGATACTGTGTCCTTTGACGCACATACACCCAAATTAAATAACGGAACTCCTTTTTCTTTAGATTCTCAAACGACTGTAAGTAATGCGCAATCAAACGTAACCGACTTTCAGCAAAACACAAAGGCATCTCTACATAGTGGCGCTTCGTTATCATCTCCAATAGAGGATGCCAAAACCGTAAATCACATGTTCCATGGCAATGACATGTCAAACGTAGGGCATACACATGAAAATATCATGGAACAAATATTCCAAAAAATCCGCATAACAACCCATGGTGATAGATCAGAAATCAAACTATCCCTTAATCCGCCTGACCTCGGCAATGTAAAAATCCATTTTACCGAAGAGAGCGATGAAATTGAGGCAAAAATCTTCGTTGAAAATGCAGAAGTCAAGGCGGCCATAGAAAATAACGTACATCGTCTTAAAGAATCCGCGGCCGCAAACGGCATAGAAATTCACAAATTAGAGGTATATATACAAAACAACGATGCACATAAACAAGAATCTATAGAAAACTTTAATACTAACAATCCTCATCACCAAAATCATACTTTTAGCCAAAACGGTTTCAATGAAGATCATGCAGGAAATGAAGAAAATATGAATGACCGGCAAATAGAAATCCGTAGAAATACATCTAATTTAATGGTTGACTATCTTATATAAGGAGATAAAACATGAGCACGTCAAGCACTTCAAGTTTGAGTTCAGAAATCAGCATGGAGAATTTCTTAACACTCTTTGTAACACAACTGCAAAATCAAAACCCGCTGGATCCAACAGACAACACCGAATTTATGTCTCAATTAGCACAATTTAGCACGTTGGAACAAGAGCAGCAACAAACAGAATATCTTTCAGATATAAGCAGCATTGGTTCGGCTTCTTTGCAATTGGATCAAATATCTTTAGCATCCACGTTTATCGGTAAAACCATAAAATACAGCGACAGCAGCGACAGCAGCAGTAGTAGTAATACCCTTTCTGGTGTTGTTGAGGGAGTAAAACTCGAAGAAGATGGAACGGTATCTTTCATCATTGGCGGAGAATCTGTTTCCATATCAAATTTCATAGAAGTTGATAACACAACTACAACGACAGGTTCAAGTTCCGCCGCATCATCAAACATTTTATCTAAATTATTTAGCAAGAAATAAGAGAAATATCTCAATTAATTTTTTGAAAGGAGGCATATCATGGGACTCGGAGGTGCATTATATTCAGGCGTGTCAGGTATTCGCGCACATCAAAACATGCTGGATGTTATCGGCAACAATCTGGCAAACATCAATACCTACGGCTATAAATCATCCAGATTGCTATTCTCTGACTTGTTAAGCCAAACAATGTCAAATGGGAATAATGGTAATCCGATGCAGGTGGGAAAGGGTGTAAAGATTGGAAACATTTCATCGAATTTTAGCCAGGGAACGTTAGAAACCACCAATAATGCCCTGGACTTCGCTATCCAGGGAGAGGGATTTTTTGTTGTAAGCGGTGGTAGCAAAAGCTTTTTTACGAGGGTGGGTTCCTTTGATACCGATGAAAACAATTATCTTGTTGATTCTAATACTGGTTATAAGGTTATAGACACAAACGGCAATAACATCACCATCCCATATAATTCAACGGTTTCTGGCAAGGCGACATCCAAGGTTAGCTTTACGGGAAATCTTGATGCATCTGCTGCAAACAAAACGGCAGAAGTGGTGATGACGACAGGTGCCCTTACTGTAAGTAGTGTAGCAGCAACTACGGCAACAACATTAAACAGCCTGGATTCCAACACAACAGATTACGTTGCCGGGGACACCATTCTAATTACAGGAACTAAGCCGGATGGAACCAGTGTCTCTGCAACATATACTTATGCAGCAAGTGGTACGGTTCAGAATCTTATAGATGCAATAAATACCGCTTTTAGCAGTACCGATACCACGAATGGAGCAACTGCCTCCATAGATAGCACAGGAAAGCTTGTAGTCAAATCAAATAAAGGAGGCAAAGACAATTTATCCGTCACTTTAACAGACGGTGGTTCTAACACTGGTAAAACAACTTGGGCGAATCACAATTTCCGTGGCGCAACGTATACCACCTCCTCAGACGTTTATGATTCCCAGGGCACCAAACACACAGTTACCTTAAGATTTACGAAACAAGGTGACAACAAATGGGAGACGAATGCTTCCATGGATAGCAGTAACGGCACAATCAGCACTAGTAAGATAAGTAACATCACATTTAACAGTGACGGTACGTTTAGCACTAGCGGAAGCACAACACTTGCATTCAAATTTAATGGCATAAGCAGCACACAATCGGTAATTCTTAATCTCGGCACATCAGGTAAAAGCGATGGCCTTACACAAAATGGCGGTGATTCAACAGCCGCTGCAACAGGACAGGACGGTTATGAATATGGCACGTTTGATTCCATATCCGTAAATTCAGACGGCGCCATTGAGGCATTATACACCAATGGTATCACGCAAACCGTTGCAACATTAAAAATAGCCTTATTTAGCAATCTAAGCGGATTGTCAAAGCAGGGAGACAACTTATATGCACAAACATCTTCGTCTGGCGAACCAATTTATGTGACAGCCGGTTCAGGCCGTGCTGGCTCGGTATCCAGCGGCTATCTGGAGGGTTCTAACGTGGATATGGCTACGGAATTAACCTCACTGATTACAGCGCAGAGGGGCTTCCAGCTCAACACAAAGGTCATTACCACTGCTGATGAGATACTTTCGGATATTGTCAATCTGAAGAGATAACGATAAGGTAGTGTAACCTAATTACCTACACGGTAAGAGGGGTATAAAGACTACAAACACTTAATTGAAGTTGGGAAGATGGAAAAGCAATTGGTTCATCTTCCCAATTTCTCTTCTTCACAACTTCCACTCTCTGAATCATGGTAAATCCACACAATCCTTTTATCCTTTCCAATATCCTAACCCGAACGAGTCGGAAGAGTTTTTTGATGGGAATTTACCAGCGTTGTCCGGTTAGGTTTTTGCAGTATCAAAAAAGAGCGAAGAAGTGTCATTTCGACGAGGTACGAGGAGAAATCTTAACGTTTAAAATGTAAGATTTCTCCCTCCGGTCGAAATGACAACCGTACTGCAAAAACCTAACCGGACAACGCCGGGAATTTACGATTTCAGACTTCGTCGTGAGCTCAGTCGAACGATTTACGAATTACCCTCCCCCTGTCCCCCTCTAGAGGGGGATAAAGGGGGAGGTAAATCGTAATTCGTAAATCGTAAATTTTTGCTAAACTTGTCCTCGTAAAAACGGGGAAGTGTCAAAATAATTTTGGGAAGATACTACGGTTTGCCCTTCCATAGTTTCACATTTTTTTAACACCGTGTAAGTTTTTTAAACATTACTTTTTTAGAACCAGGAAAATTTATTCAATCCACCAGGAAATATATTCTCAATTATTTATAAAAATCCTTACAGCATTTTATTTAAAACTTTGTTCATAACGTTTAACATGTTCAGAATATGTTGTTATAAGGCAGTTTACAAAAGATGAATCTATTATAAAAATTTGTTTAACTAATTGGTATCTGGATTGCTCCGTAACATATACAAAGATTTTTCATTTTTTAATCAAACACGGAGGATATTCATGATTGTAGGACTATTTACTGGCGCTTCAAGCATGGTAAGTCAAGGTGACTACCAGGCGGTCATAGCCCGCAACCTCGCTAATGTAAATACCGCCGGGTACAAGAAAAATGTGGCTGTTTTCCAGTCTTATATGTCTGGTTCCAATGATCAAGGACAGACTAATACCGCAAAGGGCGCCGGAAGCAGCTTGGGTACAATTGCCACAGACTTTTCTCAAGGCATGCTGGAATACACAGGCAACGACTTGGATATCTCAATAAAAGGTGAAGGATTCTTTACTGTCAAAGCTAACGACGGTAGTGTTCTCTATACCAGGAAAGGGCAATTTATGTTGTCCCGCGACATGCAGATTGTCACACCAGAAGGATGGCCTCTCTTAGGAACCACAGGCGAGATGCAACTCCCACAAAATACTAAAAACATTGCCATAAAAGAAAATGGAAGCATCGTTGCGGATGGCAAGGAAATCGGAAAGATCCAGATTGTTAAAGTTTCTAAATTAAGCACTCTTGAGTCAGTTGGTGGCTGTGCTTACAAATTATCAGATAATGCGCAGCCGCCAGAAGACACAACAGACTTCGAAATCGCTAACCATTACCTGGAAAAGTCCAACGTAAATGCAGTAGATGAAATGGTCAATATGATCGCTAATATGAGGGGTTTTCAAGATGGCCAAAAAGTTACCGACTCTATTGATGAAACGTTAAAAAAACTCATACAACTTGCAACGTAATATAATTAAATTGTATAGGAATTTTCATTTTATTCATGCGGGTTTCATGGTGGCATGGATTATTCCCCTCTTGGGAGGGGTTAGGGGTGGGTTACTTTCCCCGTTTTCACGAGGACAAGGGTCGTGAAATCTCAGTGAATATTTCACGAATTACCCGACTTACCCACCCCTAAATCCCCTCCCAAGAGGGGACTTTCTAACTTGATTGAAAGGAGATTTTTATGATCAGGGCACTATATACTGCCGCTACAGGAATGAAGGCACAACAGCTTTATTTGGATAATGTTGCAAATAATTTGGCAAACATAAACACTACGGGATTCAAAAGAAGCCAGGTCAACTTCCAGGATCTCCTCTATGATAAAAAATACATCGCTGGTTCTGAATCCTCCCAAGGTTTCGAGATTCCTTCAGGCATACAACTGGGTGGTGGTGTAAGGCCGATCTCCACGAGCAAGGTGTTTTCACAGGGGAACCAACAAACCACTAATCGATCCTTAGACCTTGCTATAGAAGGCAATGGTTTCTTCCAAATCACCCGCCCGGATGGTACTATCGCCTATACACGGGATGGTGCATTTGAATTAAACAGTAAGGGTGAAATGGTAACGGCAGATGGTTTACCAATGTCGCCATCCATTAGCATTCAAGACGCCAAAGAGATTTCAATTGGAACGGATGGGACGGTATACGTAAAAGATTCCAGTAATACCCTCCAAAATGTGGGACAGATTATGCTGGCAATTTTCCCTAACTCGGCAGGCTTAGATAACCTCGGAAGGAATATGTATGCAGAAACTATCGCAACGGGCGCTCCTATGATTTCAGTGCCGGGTCAACAAGGAGCAGGTGAGATTTTTCAAGGGGTTCTTGAAAATTCCAATGTTGAAACTGTTACGGAACTTGTTAACCTCATTACAGCGCAACGTGCATATGAGATCAATTCCAGGGCAATAAAGGCCAGCGACGAAATGCTGTCCACCATTAACAATCTCACATAGCCTGGTATATTTTCATAGATAATAATGGAAAAAGAAAGGTTCTATATGAAATTAAATATCCTAACATTCTTACCGGTGGTAATTTTCTCCGTTATACCTTCAGTTCTGGGAGAAAAGATTAACATTGAAATCAGAGAGAAAGTAACACTTCCTGAAAAGCAAATGGTACTGGGTGACATTGCATATGTTTCATGCAATAATCCATCTCTTTTGGAAAGGATTAATAATATCTTTATTGGAAACACGCCCTGGCCCGGCAACGTCAGGAAAATCGAAACGGACATCATTAATGCACGTCTTATGGATGAGGGTATCGATTTTAAAGGGATCACTTACGGCAGTACAACTTCATCACTGATAACTGTAGAATCAATAGCCATTACAGGAGAAGAAATCATCCGGAAGGCAAAAGAATATCTTTTGTCAAAACTATCAAGGCCTGAAAGTGAAATAGTTATCGAATCAGACAGGCCTCCTATGGATAAGTTGTTGCCAGCCAATGGAGGTGATATCCGATGGGAGATTTCACAAATTGATGCCAATAAAGATCGGGGTAATGTGCAACTCATTGTTCGCATTTCCATCGATGAGAAACAGTATCTGAAAATGCCCGTATTCTTTACCATACGAACCTACGAGGACATCGTTGTTCTCAATAAAAAAATAGACAGGCACGACATCCTGGCAATGGATGACCTTGTGATCAAACGGATAGAAACCACAAAGCTGGAGGGAGTAACATTTGACGATATTGAAGACCTTATAGGAAAACGCGCCATACGGACAATCCTGCCAAACATACCCATTATCGGCGAGATGATAGATAATCCACCTCTCATAAAAAAAGGCGATTTTATCAAGGTATCTATTCAATCGGGCAATCTTTCTATTGTAACAAAAGGAGTAGCGAAAGAGGATGGCTATGTGGGAAAGGTTATCAGAATCAAAAATATTGATTCGAATAAGGAATTATATGGCAAGGTCGAAGACTCGGCTACCGTTAAGATTATATTTTAAGGGAAAAAACATGAGATACATAATCATAACGTATTTTTTTGTAAGTACGATATTTTTAATCTTAAATAATCATATTCAGGCTGATTCAATCTGGAAAAAGCGAATTATGCTGAATACAAATCTTTTCAGTGATAACAGGGCAAGGGGTATCGGAGACATTGTAACCGTGAAAATTAGTGAATCGACAGAAATTACGGGGACAGAAGATTCCAGCGCTGAAAGCAGTAATAGTCATAGCATTAATGTGGACACATCGAATTTCCTAACGAGGGTAAAAGACATCAGCGGCTATTTACCCAATATCACCGCTGAAAAAAGCCATAATTTTAGTGGTAAAGGTGATTATGAAAGCAACCGCAATATTAATTTAGAACTCACGGCCGTCGTTACAGAAATACTTGCCAATGGCAATCTGATCATTGAGGGAAACCGTGACGTTAATATTAATGGTGAAAAATACAACATTAAATTATCTGGCATCTTACGACCTATCGATATCAACATTGACAATGAGGTACAATCGACTTCCATTGCAAATGCCAGCATAACACTCGAAGGCAAAGGATTTCTTACACGGGCTGGCAAACGAGGATGGTGGAACCGTATCAGAGAAGTTGTGTGGCCGTTTTAAACTAATTTCTGACAGGATATCCAGGATAAAACAGGATTGCTTTTGTACAGACGCCCCGCCGGGGCGTCTCTACCTGTTTTTTATCTTGTTAATCCTGTTCATCCTGTCTAAGGTAGCTGAACTATTACGATTGAAATTCCTGTACATTAAATTAAACAAATACGGTACATACTTTATGAAAATCAATGTCCCTAATATGAATACAATCTTCAAATATCTGGCAATATCTTTCTTTGTCGTACTCGCTCCCCTCCTCATAACACCTTATAAATCTGCACAAGCTGCCGTTCGTGTCAAGGATATAGCTTATGTTCAAGGCGTCCGCGATAACCAACTATACGGATATGGCCTTGTCATAGGACTTCAGGGAACTGGTGACAATAGCCTGATATTTAAGGTTACAAGCCAGATGGCCGTAAATATCTTTCAAAAACTGGGTGTGCTAATATCTAAATCTGATTTTTTCTCAAAGAACGTGGCTGCCGTTATGATCACGGCAAACATCCCAGCCTTTGCAAGAGCAGGGGATAAACTTGATGTAATTATTTCTTCCATTGGTGACGCAAAAAGCCTGGAAGGAGGTGTCTTACTTCAGACAACCTTACAAGGCACAGACAACGAAGTATATGCCGTGGCACAAGGCCCTTTATCCACAGGCGGATATATTGTGGAAGGGCAAGGGCAATCTACGCGCAAAAATATATCTACAACTGCATACATTTCAAATGGCGCCATTGTTGAAAAAGAAATACAGGCATCCATTTTGTATGGGAAATCTTTAAGTGTCGTCATACGAGATCCTGATTTTACAACGGCAAACCGCCTGGTTGAAGTAATTAACAATCTCTACCCAAACTCTTCGAAGGCTATCGACTCTGCCGTCGTCAATATTATACCCCCTTCAGATTTCCAATCTGAAAATACTATCGTACGATTTGTAGCCAACATCGAAGAACTCTATATAAAACCTGATAGCATTGCCAGGGTCATTATTAACGAACGTACGGGAACGATCGTTGCCGGTGAAAATGTCAGGATAGCCACTGTCGCCGTCGCTCATGGAAATCTCAGTATTACCATAAGCGAAAAACCGGAGGTCTCACAGCCGGGTGCATTGTCATCAGGCGAAACGAAAAAACTGCAACGGACAGATATCCAGATATCCGAGGAAGAGAAAAGACTCCTTGTGCTTCAGGAAGGCGTGACGATATCTGACGTTGCGCGCGCCCTTAATGTATTAGGGGTTACCCCTCGTGATCTGATTTCAATATTTCAGGCTATCAAAAGGGCAGGCGCCCTTCATGCGGAACTTGTAATCATGTAAAATAACAATTTTTCGTATCAATTTAGTTTTTTGAAAAATTCCAGTAATAATGTGGTTGTTATACAATGTAGCGGCAATTCATGAATTGCCGCTACATATTGTCACATAGGCATTTTCAACTATTGATGTCTTCAAAAAACTAAACTGTTACAATTATTACAATTTTTGTTTTGAATGGAGTTAAGTATGGAATATTATTCTTCAATAAACCCCATGTTGCTTTCTCAACCTTCTTGTGTTGAGACAATCAAAAATTTAAATCAACAAAAAGACGTAAATAAAGACGATGCCACTCTGAAAAAATCATCTCAGGATTTTGAATCAATCCTGATCAATTATGTCATCAAGGCTATGTGGGAAACCGTACCGAAATCGGAATTGTCTGGCGAAGACACTATGGGAATGGACACATATACGGGAATAATGCACGCAGCCCTTGCACAAGATATTGCGGCAAAGGGAGGCCTTGGAATTGCGCCTGCCATTTACAAACAATTAATGCAGAATAAGGGACAGCCATGAATAAATTGTTACATGAACTTATTGAAACATTTGAACGACTGTCGGTCGTCTATGATAACCTGCTTGATATTGCAAATACAAAAAAACAGTATCTGATAACCGGAAATATTGAAGGGCTTGAAACGCTTCTCTATCAGGAAAAAAACCAGGCAGAGATAGCACTGCTCCTTGAAGATAAAAGACAGAATATTTTAGAATATTTAAGTAAAGAACATCATATCAAAGACAAAATTACCATGAAATCCCTGATGAATAAAATGGACACCTTGCACAGTAACAAGCTCAGTACTCTGGTTGACAGGTTAAAACAATCCATAAAACAATTGCAGGATTTAAATGAAACTAATGCCATCCTGACCCGTTATTCACTCGATGTTACTGAAGATATCGTAAAGATATTTTGCTCCTCTTCTTTTCAAAACCCTATATACCAACATTCTGGGAAAATGCAGGGTAATGAGCTTTCCATGGTATTAATCGATACCGAAATCTAAGGAGAATAGAAAGTATGTCTGATTTACAAATTGGCTTAAGCGGTATATTAACTGCCCAACGCGCCATGTTGGTTGCGTCCCATAATATTTCAAACGCCAACACAAAGGGTTATACACGGCAGTCGGCTGTGCTGGCCGCACGCAACCCCATGATTACAACGGCAGGCACAATGGGACAAGGCGTAGAGCTGGTAAAAATTATACGGCATAAGGATGATTACCTCAACAGCCGGCTTAGAGACCTTTCCTCTTCTATAGGCAGCGCATCGGTAAAAAGTCAGTATTTAAAAGAACTGGAAACAGTTTTTAATGAAACTTCTGAGTCCAGCCTAAACAATGCTTTATCCTCTTTTTTCAAAGGCATCAACGACCTATCACAAAACCCGGAAAACATGAGTATACGTTCTACTTTTCTGGAAAAAGCCAACACATTGACGGATACCTTCCGAAGAATCGTTAACGAACTGGATCAGATGAAAACATTTATCAAACAAAGTATTGAAAATAAAGTGTCGGACATCAATACCCTAACCACAAATATTGCAAACTTAAATAAACAAATCGCGTCACTCAAGACTAAAGGTATCGAATCCAATGATTTATTAGATAAGCGAGAGGCTCTATTACTTGATCTCAGCAAACTAACAAACATAACAGTAAACATACAAAATAATGGAATGGTGAATGTCATTACACCGGGGGGGGCATTAGTCTCTGGCGCGAGTGTAACAAACCTTACTTTTGATATAGATACATCAGGAACTCTCAGTATCACGGATTCTGATAAAATGTCAAAATTTACTTTCAAGACTGGAGAAATAAAGGCATTGCAAGACTTTTATAATACGACGATTGTTAATTATGACAAAAAACTCGACAACCTTGCATCGGGCATTATAAAAGACGTTAATCGTATCCATAGTGAAGGGGTGGGACTGTCAGGCGGATTCACCAGTATAAAATCAATCAACTCTGTGTCAAGCGCCACTGCTGCCCTTAATTCTGCCGGATTAACAATTACTCCCTCCACCGGCGACATTTATATTACGGTAACAAATACCAGTACAGGTGAAGTAACAAAGAACAAAATTTCTGTAAATGCCGCAACGAATTCCCTCACTGACTTCAAAAATGCCATAAATGGCACTGCCAGCGGTACCGCTGGCAATATTACGGCGTCTGTCGCAGATAACAAACTTCAGATTGGCGCGGCAACAGGATATAAATTTAATTTCTCCTATGCCCTGGACCCAAATCCAGGAACATTGGGAACATCAACGGCATCGGTATCTGGCGTATATTCAGGGCAGTCAAATGACACATACACATTCAAGGCTTTAGGATCGGGCACGATTGGAACAACATCGGGACTTCAGGTAGAAGTAAAGAATAGCAGTGGAACCGTTGTAGCGACACTCGATGTAGGAAGTACTTATACCGCGGGAAACACATTAAATGTTGCAAACGGTGTTTCTGTTTCATTTTCTGGTGGTACGATTAGTTCAGGAAATACACTCGATTTAAACGTAATAAATGATTCCGATACAACAAATCTACTGGCTGCATTAGGAATAAATTCCTTCTTTAGCGGTACAGACGCCTCAAATATCGCCGTAGATACAAATATAAGTAATGATGTCTCTCTAATTGCGGCATCAACGGGGGAAGTCGGAAACAACACAAACGCATTACGTCTGGCTGCATTGCAGGATAACACCGGCGCCATTAATAATACTACATTCGCTGATTATTTGCATCAGATTGCATCGTCATTAGGAGAAGAAGCAAGTAATGCCTATAAATCCGAGGAAAGTTTTACTGCCATAGAAACAAGCCTGGAAAATCGAAGAGATGAAATATCCGGCGTCTCAGTGGATGAAGAACTAGTCAATCTGGTAAGGTATCAACAGGCATATCAAGCCTCTGCAAAATATATCTCAATCGTTAACGGACTTATGGATAGGCTATTAAGCACATTTGGTTAATTATAATAGTTCACCGCAAAGGCGCAAAGTGCGCAAAGGTAGTATTTTTAGAAAGTAAATTTTGAAAATTTCTGAAAACATTGTGATTTTATTGCGCCTTTGCGGTGGACTGAACTGTTACGGTTAGTTTTTGTTACTGCACAGTTTATTGGTTAAATTATAGGAGATTAAACTATGCCTTTTAGAGTTACCCAGGAAAGCTTAAGCCGCACCACGCTTTCCAATATCAAGTTGAACTATAAGAAAATGCAGGAGATACAGGAAAAGCTATCCAGTGGAAAACAAATCAACCGTCCTTCCGATGACCCCTCTGGCACCAGAAAAGTCCTTGGATTAAGAGCAGAAGAGATCCAGGTACAGCAATTTTTAGATAATACCGAAACTGCTAAAGAACAGATAAATTACACATCCAACACGCTCGAAAGCATACAGGAAATCTTTACTAAGATCAAGCAACTGGCCATCCAAGCTAGCGATGACACGCTTGGACAGTCCGATAGAAAGATTACTGCAGGCGAGCTAAACGAATTGCTGGAGTCTGTTCTGCAAAATGCAAATACAGACAACAATGGCCGGTATATATTTTCAGGCACAAAGACCCTCACATCTGCTTTTACAGCCACACGAGATAGCAGTGGTAACATTTCATCTGTGTCCTACAACGGTAATAATGAAGAAATTAAATATCAGATAGGCCCAAATACATTTATACAGGTAAACTTACCCGGAGGTAAATTATTTCAGGATAATAAGGCATTCTCCACACTGGTATCATTACGAGACTCATTAAAGGCAAGCACTTTTGATTCCACTGCATTTTCAAACTTGAGAAACACCCTTGATACCGCTACGAATGCTCTATCTACAGAAATTACCAGGTTTGGCGCAAAGGCTAACAGGTTGGAAATGACCACAAACAGCCTGGAAAATTCACAAACGGCATTAAAGGAACTGATTTCTTATACCGAAGATGCTGATATAGCATCATTAATTATGAATTTAAAACACCAGGAAAACGTCCTGCAAGCATCTCTACAAACCGGGGCAAAAATCATACAACCCACCCTTCTCGATTTCCTCAGATAAGAAATTGCATAAAAATTAATCATCCTGTGTAAAAATATTCTACGTGTTTGTCTTAGGGAAAGTAATCGCCACTGTGTTTTCTATCGACTGGGAAGAATTTTCCTTGTTCTTTATAATAAAACCTTATTTTCGTACATAACGAATACAAACGCAACGCATTCTTAACTACCAGATTATAAATAGAATATGATTTTATTGCCATTTTATCCAATTTATTCGAGTTTTCATGGCACAATGTTTGCTAAATTTCACTAATAATTTTATTTCTTTAAACTTTATCCACGATAGGAGCATAACATGTTAAAAATGGAAGAAAGGCCACTGAAAGAAAGTAGTATGGTAAATTTATCTACAAATAATTTCGGCAACTTGAGCATTGAAAAGGAAAATATAATAACTTTTGAACAAGGATTATTGGGATTTGAAGAACTGAAACAATTTGCCATTATAGATGTTGAAGAATGTCTTCCTTTTGAATGGCTGGTTTCTGTGGAAGATCCAATTGTTGCTTTTCCCATCCTTAGCCCGACACTCCTTTTCTCAGATTACAAACCCTCTCTAACAAAAGACGATCTTGTCTTGCTTGACATCAAAAAGGAAATGGACGTTGAAATGTTTTGCATTGTTACGCTGGGGGAAAAACCAGAAAATGTAACACTGAATCTCAAAGGACCGATACTCATTAACATGAAAAATAAAATGGGAAAACAGGTCGTCTTAGCAGAGGACTATTACAGCTTAAACCAATCGCTCATTCAGAATTAATTTATCAATTTTCAGAAAGGTGAACTACCGTGCTTATACTGACAAGGAAGTTAGGAGAAAGCATCACCATAGGAAACGAAATAAAAGTTACCCTATTAGAATGCCAGGGCAAACAAGTTAAGTTGGGCATCATAGCGCCAAAAGATATCAAGGTTCATCGGGAAGAAATATTTGAAAAGATTCAAGAGGAAAACCAGAAGGCTGCCACAGTGTCTAAACATGATCTAATAGAAATTGCCCAAATATGGCGAAAGGGTGTAAAAAAGTCTACATCAGAAGAATTGGTTTCTTCAAAACATCTTTAACAAAGGAATAAAGTCATGATAAACGTAATGAAAAATAATTCTTTTAATACCGTTCCAACCAATAACGATGACAATTGCAATGATTCCGATATTAATGTCACCCTTGCAAATACCTTGATTGAAAAAGGCAGCTGGGACGAAGCCTATCCATATTTAAAGGCCGCAGTTGAGATGAACCCTAGTTATGCACAAGGATACAATCACCTGGGAATTTATTACATCAGAAACAAAAAATATATGGAGGCAATCAATAAATTTAAAAAAGCATTACACATTGATTTTGCTTTAACTGAAGCTCATTATAATCTTGCTTCTTTGTATATGGAGCGCAAAGAATACACTATGGCACTCTCTCATTTCAAAGAAGTTGTACTGGCCAAACCCGACGATTATGAAACTTATTATTTCATGGGATTGTGCCACATCCACCTCGGTTTAGAAAAAGAAGCAGAATCCTTCTTCACTGAATCTTTCAGCTTAAAACCAGATTATATACCATCCGCTGTAAACCTTTGTAAATTACTTATCAAGAAAGACAATTACACAAAGGCCAAAAATATCCTCTTGCGCGTACTCAAAACCGACTCATCTCTTCCCGAAGTGCATTTTTTACTTGGAATCATCTATAAAATGCAAAAAATGTATCCCAGGGCTATGAAACACTTCAGAGAGACATTACTCATAGACAAAAATAATACCGAGGCGTATAACTTGCTGGGTGAATGTTGCATTGAATTGGGTATGGATAAGCAGGCAGAACCATTATTTGCAATGGCGGTAAAACTTGACACATCCTATATCAGTGCAATCTGCAATTTAGGAAAACTTTATTACGACCAAAAAAAATACCACGACGCTATCTGTTTCATGGAAAAATCTCTTGACACCCATGAGGCAATCCACAGTATAAACTCCATATTGTCAGAGACCACGGACACAGATGAAATAATTCCGCTCTATAACCTCTTAGGACATTGCTATAAAATGGCTGAAAAACCAATCAGGGCGAGGAGCGTTTGGAAAAAGTCTTTAGCCATAAACCCACAACAACAGGATATCATAGATGCCCTGGCGGACATCCCCCAACCGGCTTATTTGAAAAATCGGGTTAGCCTGGTGATTGATTAATTTCTTGATGTAAAGTCATTTGTTTGAAGCATACATTTGGAGAAATATTTATGCCGGCTTCTTCATTACTTGCAGATCAGTCAAATAAGTCAGAATCCTACCATAAACCTAAAAAAGAAATACAGGAATGGTTTACACTCGAACGACGATATTCATTTATCGGCTCTAATCATACTTATGATAAAAGCAACATAAAAACGATTTATAGGGCAAAAGCGCCTCTCAGGTTAGGACTTGCTGGAGGAGGAACAGATATTTCTCCTTACTCCGACCTCTATGGTGGAGCAGTGCTAAATGCAGCTATAAATATGTACGCTTTTGCCTCTATACAACCGAGAACTGATGGGATGATAGAAATCATTTCAACAGATTTTTCTGAAAATCTTTTGATTCAGAGCTCAAAATCATTAGATATAAATGGAAATCTTATTTTACTTAAAGGCATCTATAATAAAATCGTCAAAGATTTTACGAAAAAGCCTCTATCTTTTACCCTCATTACCGATGCAAATGCCCCTATATGTTCCGGGTTAGGGACATCGTCTGCAATCACAGTTGCTGTAATTGGCGCTTTTGTTGAATGGCTTAAACTGCCTCTTGGAGAATATGAAGTCGCCCACCTTGCATTTGAAATAGAGCGAAAGGAATTGGGATTAGCGGGAGGGAAACAGGACCAATATGCCGCAGCATTCGGTGGATTCAATTTTATGGAATTCTATAAAAATGACGAAGTTTTAATTAATCCATTACGAATAAAAGAAGATTATATTTTGGAGCTAGAAAATAACTTGCTTCTATTTTTTACGGGTAAAAGCAGGTTTTCTGCAGAAATAATAGAAACGCAGGTAAAGGCAATGAAGTCCAACGAAGGAACTGTGGAATACATGCATAAAATGAAAGCCGCAGCTTTTGAGATGAAAAAATTATTACTTAAGGGAAGACTGCATGAATTGGGCGAATTATTAGACGTAATATGGAAGTATAAAAAGAATACAGGTGAAAATGTATCAACTGATTTTATTGACGAAATCTATACGACAGCAAGGGAATCTGGCGCAATAGGCGGCAAAGTATCAGGGGCAGGAGGAGGAGGTTTCATGTTTTTTTACTGTCCGGGCAATAACAAGTACAAAGTAATTCAAAACCTGAGCAAGTTCAAAGGTGATATTAGAAGATTTGAATTTATCAAAAAAGGCCTTATAACTTGGGAAACTTAACTATAAGTCCTGAGGCAGAAAGTTCGCTTCCATGAAAGCAGAAGTATTATTTATCAATCCCGGTAACCACAATAAAACATATCAGAATTTATCGAAAGAGTTTTCTGCTATTGACACGCCTGTTTGGACATCATTATTAGCCCACTTTATAAGAAACAAAGGATATACTACTTCCATTCATGATGTAAACGTTGATGGATGGGATGAAAGTACAGCCAAAAGGGTATTAAACGATTACAACCCTGATTTAATTGTCATGATGGTTTATGGGCATCAACCATCTGCCTCAACACAAACAATGCCTGCGGCAAGTAAAATAGCAAAATATATCAAGAGTTATAATAAAGACATCCCTATTGCAATAGGAGGAACACACCCTTCCGCTTTGCCGGAAAGAACACTGAGAGAGGATGCCATAGACTTTGTAATACAGGGAGAAGGAGCATATACCCTGGAGGGCTTAATAAAATATATAAAGGGTAAAACTGATATCAAGACTATAAAAGGCTTATGGTATAAGGACGAAGAGTCTATTGCTTTCACAGCGCCTTCTTTAGCTATCCAGAATTTAGAGGAAGAATTAGAAGGTTATGCGTGGGATTTGTTACCGGATATAAATAATTACAGAGCTCATAATTGGCATTGCTTTCAAGATTTTGAGAAAAGCGCACATACAGATTTTTCAGATATAAGAACTCCATATGCCTCATTATACACTTCACTAGGTTGTCCCTATTCTTGCCATTTCTGTTGCATAAACACAATATTCGGAAAACCGGGCATAAAATACTGGTCTTTGGATAAAGTAGTTTCATGGATTGATTCCCTTGTCAATAAATATAAAGTAAGGAACATCAGATTCGCTGACGAACTTTTTGTGCTGTCTCCCAAAAGGGTGGAGATGCTTTGTGATTTACTCATTGAACGGGAATATGACCTTAACATATGGGCGTACGGAAGGGTTGATACTATCGGTGACTCTTTGCTCAAAAAACTTAAAAAGGCAGGCGTAAACTGGCTATGCCTGGGTATTGAGTCTGCAAATGAAAAAGTCAGGGGTAGTGTGAATAAAAAAATAAAAAGTGACGTTAAAAATGTTATAAAAAGCATCCAGGCGAATGGCATTAATGTTATGGGCAATTATATGTTTGGTCTGCCGGAAGACAACTTAACCACCATGGAAGAAACACTTCAACTTGCGATGGATTTAAATTGCGAATTTATAAATTTCTATACGGTTATGGCATATCCTGGTTCACAGTTACACGAGTGGGCATCTGCGAAGGAAGATTATTTACCAAAAAGTTGGGAAGGGTTTTCGCAACACAGTTACGAAACCCTGCCTTTACCAACGAACTATGTTTCTGCCAGGGAGGTATTAAAGTTCAGAGACGAGGCATTCGTCAGATATTTCACAAATCAGGGTTATTTGAAGTATGTACGCAATAAATTTGGGAATAAGGTAGAGAACCACATTGAAAAGATGCTTGAAATAAAATTAAGAAGGAAGTTGCTGGAGAATTAATTTGAATTTAATTGATGTACTTAAAAATAAATCTTTCTGGGTAAAACGAGAGACTTTAAAACTACACAAGTTGGCCCCCGGGACAAGGATTGCTTCGTCTTTGTCATGTATTGAGATACTTGTAGTTTTATATTACGGTAAGATTTTAAGCTGCGATCCAAAAAATATCCAATGGGAAACAAGAGATAGATTTATCGTTAGTAAAGCACATGGATCAGTTTCTCTTTATCCGATACTGGCGGATTTCGGTTTTTTTGAAAAGGAAGAGTTGAAAATAATCGGTAAAGAAGGATCCATCCTGGGAGACATTCCCGATAATTCGATCCCAGGTTTTGAGACAATAAATGGTTCTTTAGGCCACGGTCTCGGCGTGGCTTGTGGAGTTGCTTTGGCATTGAAAAGAAAAAACCTGAATGCAAAAGTATTTGTTTTATCTGGCGATGGCGAATTATATGAAGGTTCTGTTTGGGAAGCAATTATGTTTGCATCTCATCATAAACTGGATAATTTAACATTAATCATTGATAACAATAAAATCTGCATGCTTGACTATTGTAAAAATGTCCTGAATTTAGAACCACTCGACGACAAATTCAGGAGTTTTGGCTGGATGACAAAAATAGTCGATGGCCATAACATTGAACAACTCTACCATGCACTGGCATATCTGAAGAAAGACGAAAGTAATCAGCCAAAAGTTTTAATAGCCGATACAATAAAAGGAAAAGGTGTTCCTCGTTTAGAAAATGATTCGCTCTGTCACATAAAAGCATTAAAAGAAGATGAAATTGACAAAATAATTATGGAGTTAACGTGAGAAATGTACAATCAGAAGTAAAAGTAATGAGAGACGCTCTCATAGAACGACTATTTTGTAAGATGCAGGAGAACGAGAAGATTTTTCTCATATCTGCAGACTTTGGCGCTCCTGCCCTTGATAAACTGAGAGAAAAATTTAAGGATAGATTCATTAACGTCGGTATTGCAGAACAAAACCTTGTAAATATATCGGCTGGTTTAGCCCTGGAAGGTTTTATCGTCTATGCATATGCTATCGCCCCCTTTATTACAATGAGGGCATATGAACAAATAAGGGTAAATTTATCATTGCTTTCCCACACCAGAGAAATAAATGTAAATTTGATAGGAGTTGGATGCGGCTTGAGCTACGATGTGGCAGGTCCAACACACCATTGCATCGAGGATATATCTATCATGAGAGTTCTGCCAAATCTTATGGTGTATTCACCATCTGACTGGGTATTAACAGAAAAATTTGTTGATTTCTCTATTAACGTAAATAAACCTAAATATATACGTTTAGACGGAAAGCCGCTACCAAGAATTTATCATGACCCAGAAGAGTTTAATATAGAAAATGGATTTCATGAATTAGTACAAGGTAAAGATGTTTGTTTAGTTTCAACCGGTTATATGACACACAAAGCCTTAAATGTAGCAAATAAGCTTCGGGAAAATAACATTAACATAGGTGTTATAGACGTATTTTTGCTAAAACCCCTTAATGAAGATTTAATTTATAATTTATTGCAAAAATATGAACACATTATCACACTCGAAGAAGCCTTTATAAATAAGGGCGGCTTAGACAGCATGATATCATGTGTTCTGAGTAATAGAGACTCGCATATTAAATTAAAGAGATTGGGATTTGGGGATAAATACGTATTTGATATTGGGAGTAGAGATTATTTCCATAAACTGAATAATATCGACGAAGAATCCATTATTAAGGTCATTGAAAATGCAAGCAATAATATTAGCAGGCGGGCTTGGAACGAGAGTAAAGGAACTTACAAAAAACGAAGTTCCGAAGTCCATGCTTATCGCCCATAAAAAACCATTTCTAGAATACATATTGGAGTGGTTAAAAACACAAGAAATAGAAGAAATTATTTTCGCAATAGGATTTAAAGGAGAAGTTATAACGCAACATTTTAAAGACAACTACAAAGGGATTGAAATCCAATATTCTTATGAGGAAGACAACCTTCTTGGAACCGGCGGAGCTATAAAGAAGGCATTAGCCTACTGTGATAAAAATAATATTTTCGTTGTTAATGGTGACACTTACTTCCCTATCGATTTGAAAGAGTTATTTGCGAGCCACGTAAATAAATGTTCAGAAGTTACCATCGCTTTAAAACACTTGTATAACTTTGACAGATTTGGAACAGTTGAGGTAAATGCCGATGCAAAAATCACAAGTTTCATAGAAAAAAGATTTACAAAAGAAGGATTTATTAATGGTGGAATATACTGTATAGACAAAGAAATTTTATTGGACTACAAGAAGAACAAATTTTCTTTTGAAAGGGATTTCCTTGAGGGATATGTTAAAAATCTCAAAATATTTGGGAAGGTGTTTGATGATAAATTTTACGACATCGGTACTCCTGCTGACTACAAAAACTTCTCTGAGGCAATGAGCTGTGTCTAAGAAAATAGCATTAATAACCGGAATTACTGGCATGGTCGGTTCTCACATGGCTGACTATTTACTGGAGAATACAGATTGGGATATTTACGGCATGTGTAGATGGAGGAGTCCCCTAGATAACATCGAACATCTATTGACAAGAGTAAACAATGGTGAAAGAGTATACTTACTATATGGTGATTTGAAAGATTACGTGTCTCTGGTAGAAGTAATAAATAAATCAAAGCCTGACTATATTTTCCACCTTGCAGCACAAAGCTATCCAAAAACAAGTTTTAACTCACCTTTAGACACTCTGGATACCAATATTTTGGGGACTGCTCGATTATTAGAAGTTGCTAAAGCGTTTAGAGAGTCCGGCAGTATTGATCCTGTAATACATGTATGTTCTTCATCTGAAGTATTTGGCAGGGTTCCAAAGGAAAAAATACCCATAAATGAAGAAACAACTTTCCATCCAGCCTCTCCTTACGCCATATCAAAAACTGGCACAGATTTAATCGGTAGATTTTACGCCGAGGCATATGGTTTAAAGACATTGACGACAAGAATGTTTACCCATACTGGTCCGAGAAGGGGTGATGTATTCGCAGAATCAACTTTTGCAAAGCAAATAGCCATGATAGAAGCTGGACTCATCCCACCTGTTGTAAAGACAGGGAATCTCGACTCTTTGAGGACATGGTCAGATGTAAGAGATGCGGTCAGGGCGTATCATAAGTTAGTCACTATAAATCCCATTCCAGGCGAGTATTACAATATCGGAGGAACACATACCTGTACTGTAGGAAAAGCTCTTGACTATTTGTTGAGCCTCTCAACGGTAAAGGACATAAAGATAGAGATAGAACATGACCGATTAAGACCTATAGACGCCGACCTGCAGGTCCCAAATACTGAAAAATTCAGGAAACACACTGGATGGAAACCAGAAATAGCATTTGAAAAAACAATGCAGGACTTATTGGATTATTGGAGAGATAGAATAAAGCAAGGAAAACAATTTTTAACAAGGTAAATGTAAAACAACAACTCCTCATTTTTCCTTTTAGTATTCGTAAGAAATTTTAAGGAAATTCGGAATATGAATAAAGAAGATAAGATATATGTAGCCGGTCATAGAGGGCTTGTAGGTTCAGCAATTATCAGAATTCTTCAGGCACAAGGTTTTAGTAACCTTGTAATGAGAACGAGCAAGGAACTCGATCTACGAAGACAGGAAGATACTGAGAGATTCTTTCATGAAGAAAGACCGGCATATGTCTTTCTTGCAGCGGCCAAGATAGGTGGAATTCTCGCCAACAATACTTACAAAGCTGAATTTATCTTTGATAACATAATGATAACTACAAACATAATTCATTCATCGTATAAATATAAAGTTAAAAAGTTATTTAATTTAGGCTCCTCTTGTATGTACCCGAAATTTGCACCCCAACCGATAAAAAATGAGTATCTTCTGACAGGTATTCCCGAACCAACAAACGAACCTCATGCAATAGCAAAGATAGCTGCTCTAAAGTTGTGTCAATACTATAACGAACAGTATGGAACAAACTTTGTTTCTGGAATCCCTACGAACTTATATGGGCCCAACGATAATTCTAACTTAGAAACTGCTCACGTCCTGCCGACTTTGATGCGAAAGTTCCACCTTGCCAGGTTGTTAAAGCAAAAAAAGCTTGAAGATATAAAAACCGATCTTCATACATACTCTATTGGTTTTGACCTTGAGAAAAAGATAAATTACGATAGTGAAGAGTCTATACAAAACACCTTAGAAGGCATCGGTGTAACTGACAATTACGTAGAAATCTGGGGAAGCGGAGAACCTTATAGAGAATTCCTCTATGTGGACGACCTTGCCAGCGCCAGTGTTTTTGTAATGAAATACTATGACAACAAGGAGATAGGCGAGTTTGTAAATATTGGCACTGGAAAGGACATAAAAATAAAAGACCTTGCGAAGTTGATACAGGAAATTGTTGGTTTTAATGGGGAGATACGATACGACACTACCAAACCTGACGGAACACCGCGGAAGGTCCTTGATATCTCAAAAATGAGACACCTGGGATGGGAACCTAAGACATCCCTCAAAGAAGGCATAAAGATGACCTATGAATGGTATATTAAAAACTCATATTCGGCAAAAACAATTCAGCACCGACCCTTGAGTAGCGCGAACTTCAGTTCGCAGGACAGCAACATAAATGACGCACTACATGTTCCGACTCGTTCGGGTTAGGGTGAGGGGTATATTACCTGAATCTTGCACGAAATTTTGATGCTCTCTTAGGAAACCCTTATTATTAAAGGCTTAGAGAGAATTTTGTTGGTTTTAATATTTAACCCACTGGGTTAAATGTCTATTTTGCGTAAATCTCCCGCGAAATCAATAGCAAGAGGGCTTACAGAGCAACATATTCATTAGCAATTAATTTAGTGCAAGATTCAGGTATTAACTTATTTTGCTATCACTATAAGTGTGTATTTAAGGCTTTTCTACACAGATAAGATATGATGAAAAAAGAAGTTTACCTTAATGAATACAATGTCTTAATGAGTAATGCTATTTATCTCCCTTTAGCTTCCGGCCTTTTACAGGCATATGCCACAACCGTACCTGATATTCAAAATAACTACCAGTTTATGCCTTTCCTCTTTATCCGTAACCATCCACAAAAGATAATCCGCCAATATAAAAATCCTGGTGTTGCGGCTTTTTCAGTTTCTATGTGGAATATGAACCTTAGTCTGAGAATAGCGGAAGAGGTAAAGAAAAGATTTCCAAAGTGTTTAATAGTTTTTGGCGGGCCCAGCGTACCATTCAATGCGTTAGCTTTCTTTCAACAATATCCTTTTATTGATGTTGCGGTCAGGGGAGAAGGAGAACAGACCTTTGCCGATTTGTTAATAAGATTTCTTGAGTCAAGAGATTTTAGAGATATACCTGGCATTTCATACCGTGATTATAAAAGTGGCGAATGCATCAAGAATACGAAAGAACGCCCATTCGTAAATGATTTAGATATTTTCCCTTCACCCTACTTAGAGGGCACATACGATTATCTTCTGTCAGAAGACATCAATTTTCAGGCAATTATAGAGACGAATAGGGGATGCCCATACATGTGCTCATACTGTTTTTGGGGAAGAGGAGGTTTGAGTAAGCAGTATGGATTTTTTAGTCAGGACAGAGCGAGGGAGATTGCAGAATGGTGCGGAATTCACAGAATAAAATACGTGTTCTGCGCAGATTCCAACTTCGGAATATTTAAGCGTGATTTCGAAATAGCCCGTTATTTTGTGGAGGCTAAACTTAATCATGGTTTCCCTGAAAAATTCAGGGTTTGCTATGCAAAAAACGCCGAAGACACTGTTTTTGAGATTGGAAAGTTGTTGCATAAGCATAATATGGAAAAGAGTATTACCATGGCAAGACAGACTAACTATCCAGAAGCTGCCTATAATGTGGGTAGAAAAAATATAAAGATGGAGCTTTTTAATAAACTTCAAAAGAAATATAACGATGAGAATATACCTGTATACACAGAATTAATTTTAGGACTTCCCGGTGAAACCTATGAAAGCTTTCTCGCAGGAATAGAAGAAATCCTGAAGTCCGGCATTAAAAATCAAGCATTTGTCTACTTCTGCCAGGTATATCCAAATACAGAATTGGCTGACGAGAAATATCGACAAAAATTCAATATTTCCACAATTCTTATTACTTTAAGTGAAACACATGCAGCAGTGCGTTCACAGGAAATAGTTCCAGAATATGAGGAGATAATAATTTCTACATCCAGTATGTCTGTAGAAGATTGGAAGAGAATGGCGGTGGTTTCGTGGATTATGCAATTATTCCATGGGCTTAAATTGGGTTTCCATATTATGCTTTATTTAGCAGACCGATACCATGTCAAATATATCGAACTTTTTGAGTATATAGCCCTGTCAAAGATAAAATCCAATCGAGTAGTACTATTAAAAAAAGAGGTGGCGAATTTTTATGCGGCATTAGATTCTATTTTACAAGGTAACTCGAGGATGAGGAGTTTGCATGAATTTGGTGATATCTATTGGGATCAGGAAGAAGCAAGTTATTTACATATCGTTTGTAATAAAGAGGAATTTTATGATGATATGTATGAATTAATTAAAGAATATCTTGATAATGCGGATATAAAGTATGATGAAGAAGAACTAAAAGAAGTGATCGATTATCAAAATCTGGTAATTCCTCATTTTAAATCTGAGGAAACTATAGAACATCACTTTAGTTATAACATACCTGAATATTTCGATACCTACTTTTCTGAAAAGCCGAGTGGTTTGACGAACAAACCTCAAGTTCTGACATCGACTGATATCCGGGATTACAAGGAAGATAAAATGGTTTTTGCAAGAGAGGTACTATTGTACGGAAGAAAAAGTAACAGGATGTTAAGAACAGTTCAGTGGAATAATATAGATATAAAAGACGAACTCTTATCAGGGAGTTTACGATGATCAACGGCGTAGCAAAAGATATTATAAAACTATTTAACGTTAATAAGTTCATAGAAACGGGAATACATCACGGTGAGACATTAGGAACCGTTATTGATTGGTTTAGCGAGTTATATGAGGACTTTAAAGGCAAAGATACTTCAGGAAGATACACTGTTTTTGATGTCGACTCAGTAAAGGAGTATTGTGATACAGCAAGCGAAAAATACGCTAAAGATAATAAAAATATTGTTATTGCCAATGATAGTTCAGAAAAATTTTTGAAGCGCTTAATTGATGAGAATACATTTCGTGAAGATGACAATTGCATGTTTTATTTAGATGCACGTTGGCATGATAACTGGCCTCTGAGAGATGAAATTAAAGAAATTCTAAAACTTAAAAAAGCTATCATTTTAATAAATGGATTTTATATACCAGGAAAGCCTTTTCAGTATAGCACATACCACGATACGAGATTAGACCTGAGTTACATAAGAGACCTGATTAGTGACAGAACTGATGGTATTTACTACACAGCAATAGGGAATAAAGATAACAAAGGGATGGCCTTACTCTTTATAGGGTATAAAGAAAATGACACAACCAATACATTAAATAATTTACCTTTAATTAAAGAAGATTTAGCGGATGGGACATTATCTTTGCTCGGCAAGAGCGGTAGAGTCCTGTTAATGGGCATAGGAAAGCACAAAATACGGTCTGCAATCCCCACCCAATTCTTTGAGAACTACGTTGGGAAATGTATATCGGGTTGTGAGATAATCACCTTTGGTTATAATAAAGGCGTTGACATATGTATAAAACCTGAGGATGATTTCAATAAGGTAGTTCAGTCTTTGCCCAATGGTTGGATGCCTGACTTTTGTATCCTGCCTAATTGCGAATTTAATTTTCTTCCCATGGGAATAGAACATGCCCCCTTCCCCACGGTTTATATCGCATACGATTGGGACTACCAGATACATACCGCTAAAACATTTGTAGAGTCGGCCGACCTTACTCTAGTTTTCGGAGATTCTGCCAAGAACACACTGAGAGCTTTAGGGGCAAACAATATTGATATCTTTTATCCTCATGGTGTAGTAGAAGAATCTTTCTCTCTTTCTCCCAAGAAAATGAAAGATAGGAAATATGATATTCTTTACACAACATTTGTCGATGATGTTTTCCACCCAGACCGGTCCGCATGGATACTCAGGCTATGTGAGCTTGCCGAAAAATATAAGGTAAAAATAGTTTCTCATGCATCTGCCTCTGATTATCACGAATTATTACAAAATTCAAAATTGGCGTTTTCTCACCAGAGATTTGGGGAAATGTCGATCCGCATTTACGAGTACTCATCACAAGGAACGGTTACCCTTGAAACAGGTGTTGAAGTGGGAAAATACTTTGAGCCAAATGAGGAATACATTCCCGTAACAAAGGAAAACATAGAGATACAAGTTAAAAAATATCTCGCAAATGAAGACTTGTTACAAAACATGTCAGAGAGAGCTTATAAAAAAGCCCTTGAAAAATATGAACCGAGAAAACTCTTTATACAACTTCTAGACGTAATCTACAAGCAGTTAAGTAATAATACTATTTCCACAAGAATATTTAAGGGATATTCAGACGACAAGAAACACATCCGAAGGGGCGAAATAAATTATTATTTATTCTTTAGAGGCGTAAAAGGCGGTAGTCTACTCCTCAGTGATAACAATTACGTGGAATATTTGCTGAAGAGCATTCGGGAATTTAAAAAAGCCGTAGATAAAAAGCCGACACCCAGGGCATTGCTAAACCTGGCGATTGCTAATGCATCTGCTTATTTTTGTCTCAGGAACCAAGAACCTTACATAAACATCAACATAAAAGAAAGCATTTATATGCTTGAGGAATTACTATATTCTCATCCATCATATGCAATGGGATACTTTCATTTAGGGTTTATACACTCGCGGCTTGGTAACTATAAGGAGGCATTAGAGATATTTGCTAAAGCCCTTGAAGTTTTTAAGGATCCCGGAAGCCATGTAGACCCGTGGTGCATTTACCCTGCCGAAGGAGACTCTGACCCGAAAAATAATTTTACTCTTGGTAAACCTCTTAATACCGCCCTTTTGTTGTTATCCAGGGGTGATGAAGACAAGGCAATTTGTAATATAAGAAATTTATATCAAGCAGCCATTCATTATTATATATCAATTCTCTACGAAAGAAATGGTCTAATACACCGTAGTGTTGATGCTTTACAGAAATCTCATAACTTATACCCCGATTCTGGTATGGTTGCAACGCAAGTAGCGAAAAGATTAGCTATTCTCGGCTTTCAAGAAGAAAGCCTTACCATGTATAAAAAAGCAATAAAACTTTTACCATTCGATATCGATTTGAGAATTGAATACATTAGACTTCTCTATATATATCAAATAGATCGGGAACTCCCAGATGAGATTAAAAATGTATTTAAAATAACGAAGACAATGGATAAATTCCGGGATAAAACTGCCATTTTGAATGACACAATAAAAAGATTTACCAGGTATCATACAGCTTCAAATTCTTCTTATTATTCTCACGATTCATGTAAAGAGAGAATCCATCACGAATGGGTAGAAATACTTTTTACTTATCTCAAAAAAGACCCCAAGAACATGAAACTTGTCTCGAGAATTATTGATATATGGTATGAACTTGGAAGAGTGGATAAGGTGTTTGAAATAGTTGAAGACTATATTGGCAAACACAAAGGAAATAATAATATAGATACTACAATAAGTTCCACGCTGAACGATGTCTCTAAGCATCTCGAAACCGTATGTAACTTACGAACACAGGCGTTCACGGTGAAACTCGATAAATTGAGAAGTTCAGCAGCAGAAGAAGAAAGAAGTAATTACTCGATGCAGGTGGTCAATGGAAAATAAAATCAACCAAAACAAACTCAAAGTGGTTATTTTGTGCGGCGGATTGGGGACACGCTTAAGGGAAGAAACCGATTTCAAACCAAAGCCAATGGTTAATATTGGGAATCGCCCAATTTTGTGGCATGTTATGAAGATTTACTCCCAGTATGGTTTCAATGACTTTATTCTCTGTCTTGGGTATAAAGGCGAGAAGATTAAAGAATATTTCTTTAATTACGAAATTCTAAACAGCGACTTTACCATAGAATTTGGTAACGGCAAGAATATAGAGATACACAACAACCATGGAGAAAAAGGCTGGACTGTCACTTTAGCTGATACGGGAGACACAGCACTGAAAGGTACACGAATGAAAAAGGTCGAAAAATACATTGACAGTACTATGTTCATGTTGACGTATGGGGATGGTGTAGCAGATATAGATATCAACGATCTTTTGGCTTTTCACAAAAGCCACGGGAAATTAGTAACCGTGACAGGCGTTAACCCTGCCTCTCGTTTCGGTGAATTAAAGGTTCATGGCGACAAGGTCGTGAAGTTCATAGAAAAAAACGATGTGGGATCAACTTGTGTTAGCGGTGGTTTCTTTGTATTTAACAAAGGAATATTTGATTATCTTTCTTATGACGATAGCTGTGATCTGGAAATAGGGGTATTAGAAAGAATTGCAGCAGAAGGTCAACTCATGGTTTATAAACACAAGGGATTCTGGGCGTGTATGGATACGCAGAGAGATATGGACTATTTAAATAAGCTCTGGAATGAAAACAAGGCTGAGTGGAAGGTGTGGTAATCACTTTTGAATATGTTAAATAACTTCTATTTTGACAAAAAAGTGTTAGTTACAGGACATACTGGTTTTAAAGGCTCCTGGCTTTCTTGCTGGTTGCATGAGCTCGGTGCTCATGTTGTAGGCTATGCTCTAAAACCACCTACTACGCCCAATCTTTTTGAAATCTGCAACCTTGAGAAAAAGGTAACCTCTATTACTGGTGATGTCAGAGATGCTCACAAATTGAAAATTGTCATGGAAAAATACAAGCCAGAAATCGTATTTCACCTGGCTGCCCAACCATTAGTGAGATATTCGTACAAAGCGCCTGTAGAAACGTACGAAATAAACGTTATGGGAACAGTAAACCTGCTGGAAGTCTGTCGTCATACTCCATCGGTAAGAGTAATAATCGTTGTAACCAGCGATAAATGCTATGAAAATCACGAATGGGTTCGGGGTTACAGAGAAGATGATTCATTGGGTGGATATGACCCATACAGCAGCAGTAAGGGATGTGCTGAGCTTATCAGTAACTCCTATGGAAGGTCATTCTTTAATCCAGATAATTATGAAAAACACGGCGTGGCATTGGCCACTGTCAGAGCCGGAAACATACTTGGTGGCGGTGATTGGACGGAGGACAGAATCATACCAGATTGCATAAAGGCACTATCCGATAATAAACCCATTGTTCTCCGCTACCCCGAAGCAATTCGTCCATGGCAACATGTTTTAGAACCACTCTATGGATATCTTTTATTGGGGCGACACTTATACGAGTCTGGACAAGAATTTGTTGGTGCATGGAATTTCGGATCCGACGATAGAGATGCAAAATCTGTCCGATGGGTTGTTGAACAAATTACCAAAATGTGGGGTGCCCCCCTTCCCATTACGATTAAACAAGGTGATAACCCACATGAGGCTAAATATTTGAAATTAGACAGTTCTAAAGCCAAATCAAACCTTGGCTGGTCTCCTATGTGGGACTTACCTTATGCATTAACAAAAACTGTTGAATGGTATAAAGCTTATTATAATTACGAGCCAATGGTTAATACTACGATAAAACAGATTCGTGAATATGAGGAAAGTATTTATAACAAAATCAATCAATATGAATTGCAGGTTTTGTAATACACCACTGAAACACTCTCTTATATCTCTTGGATCTCTTCCGTTATCCAATGCATATCTAACGGAAGGACCGTTGCATGAGATGGAACCGTGCTATCCGTTAGAGGTTTATGTATGCAACAATTGCTATCTTGTTCAATTAGATGAGTATGAGAGTCCAGAGAAGATCTTTTATGATTACCCATATTTTTCTTCTTATTCTCAGATTTGGTTAAAACATGCTAAAGACTACGTTGATAAGATGATAAATATGTTTGGGATTAATAATCGATCTTCCGTAGTTGAAATTGCCAGCAATGATGGATATTTACTTCAATATTTTGTAGAAAAAAGCGTTCCTGTGTTAGGGATAGAACCGGCAGCTAACGTGGCCGAAATAGCCAGAAAAAAAGGTATCCCCACGGAAGTATCCTTTTTTGGAACAGAGACAGCAAAGAAATTGGCTAAAGAGGGAAAATATGCTGACCTTTTGTTAGGAAATAATGTACTAGCCCATGTACCAAATCTCAATGACTTTGTGAAAGGTTTAAAGTTCCTCCTTAAGCCACAGGGTGTCATTACTATGGAATTCCCTCATCTTATGAGACTCATGGAAGAAACGCAATTTGACACCATATATCATGAACACTTCTCTTATTTTTCTTTTCTAACGGTAGAAAAGATTTTTTCTACACATGGACTCACAATATTTGACGTGGAGGAATTACCTACTCATGGAGGCTCCTTAAGGATCTATGCATGCCATAAAGAAGATAAAACAAATAATATTTCTTTGCGATGTCTGGAGTTAAAACAAAGGGAAATTGATGCAGGCTATGCAAGCATAGACCATTATTCATATTTTAGTGAAAGAGTTGCAGCACTGAAAAGGTCTATTTTAAAGTACCTGATTCAGTTAAAAGAAGATGGCAAAACGATTGTCGGATATGGCGCCCCTGCCAAGGGAAATACCTTGCTGAATTACTGTGGCATCGGGACAGATTTCATTGATTACACGGTTGACAGAAACCCACACAAGCAAGGTCATTATCTGCCAGGCAGCCATATCCCCGTCAAAGCTCCTGATAAGGTAAAGGAAACAAAACCTGATTATCTATTTATTTTACCCTGGAATATAAAAGATGAAATTATGGAGCAAATGGCCTTTATTAAAGAATGGGGAGGGAAGTTTGTAGTACCCATCCCTGAAGTAGCGGTTTTTTGAATGAAGTTTATCGAAACGAAATTGAAAGGTGCTTATATTATTGAGCCTGAGCGTTTGGAAGACGAGCGGGGTTTTTTTGCACGCACATTCTGTCAGAAAGAATTCGAGGCTAATGGTCTGAATACAAGGTTAGTTCAGTGCAGTATATCTTATAACAAGCGCAGAGGAACCCTGCGAGGGATGCATTATCAGTTTGCTCCCATGGCTGAAGCCAAGCTTGTTCGCTGCACGAGGGGAGCTGTTTACGATGTGATTATCGATATGAGACAAAAATCTTCTACTTACTGCAAATGGGTAGCTGTGGAATTGACCGCCGATAATCGCCTGATGCTTTATATTCCAGAAGGCTTTGCCCATGGCTTCCAGACTCTGGAGGATGATACGGAGGTTTTTTATCAGATGTCCGAATTTTACTCTCCTGAACATACACGTGGAGTACGACAGGACGATTCGGCATTTGGGATTGAATGGCCTTTAAATACAAAGATAATTTCTGAAAAAGATCAGAACTACCCTTTGACAATTTAAACAAATTTAATATGGTGGATTCAAAATCGCATGAAAATTCTAATAATCGGAAAAACTGGGCAATTAGGAAGTGTGCTGTTAAAGGATGCACTTACTTTTGGACACGATGTTTTTGCCCCTTCCAAACAAGAACTTGATATTTTAAATAAAGATTCGTTCTTGAATGCGATGATACATTATAAACCAGAAGTTGTCATTAATACCGCTGCATTTCATAATGTGCCACTTTGCGAAATCGAACCCGTAAAAGCATTCCAATCAAACTGCATTGCAGTAAAAATAATTGCTGAAATATCAAACGAATTTGACGCCTGGTTTGTTTCTTTTAGTACAGATTATGTGTTCAATGGCGAAACACGAAGACCGTATATCGAATCAGACACGCCTAGTCCACTTCAAATGTACGGTTTATCGAAATTGGCAGGCGAATATGGTGCTCTTTCGTATAATAAATCAATTATTATTAGGACATGTGGACTATATGGGATACAAGGTGCCACATCCAAAAGTGGCAATTTTGTAGATAATCGAATTGAAGATTCAAAACAGAATGATCGAATCGAGATTAGTAATGACCAAACAGTTAGTCCGACTTACGCAGGAGATCTAAGCAAAGCTGTCTTGCAGTTGATTGCTCACCCATCCAAAGATGCGGGTATATATCATTTGATTAATGATGGATATTGTACGTGGTATGAATTCACTAAGGAAGTATTTAAATGTTTTGATATTAATATAGAATTGGTGCCGGTGGATCGTAAAGGTAAAACTGGTAAGATGAGAAGGCCATTATTTTCGGCGTTGAAAAATGAAAAAGGTACGAGATTGGGTGTTACACTACCTAACTGGAAAGAAGGTTTGGTCCAGTATCTCAAAGCGAAAGGTCTTGAGAAGTAGCCCTGTTCATCACCTTACAGTATAGAGAAGATATAAAATGCGAAAAAATGAAAGCTAAAATTAAGCCACGAATCAATCTTGAGAATAGAACACGATTAGAGGAGGTAATACCACTTTCTACCCCTATGGTTTTGTTTGTTGATCCTGCAAGCACATGTAATTTCAGGTGCAAGTTTTGCCCTACCGGCAACCGCCAACTGATAAAAGAGACGGGACGCTGGCAGGGTCTGATGGATTTTAGCCTTTATAAAAAAATTATTGATGACCTCAAAGAATTCGACATGCCTCTGAAAGTTCTTCGTTTATACAAAGAAGGCGAACCACTTCTCAATAACCGGTTCGCCGATATGGTTCGATACGCGAAGGAAAGTGGCGTAGTCCCTTACATCGACACAACAACAAACGGGTACTTGTTGGAACCTGAAAGAATAATACCAATTCTGGACGCCGGATTGGATCGAATAAATATTTCTATTGACGGCATGTCCGATGAACAGTTCCTAGACTTTACAGGAGTTAAGGTTGATTTTAAAAAGTATGTCGAAGGAATTCAAAATCTCTACGAAATGAAAGGGGACTGTGAAATTTGTGTAAAAATAGCTGGAGATTTTTTAACTGAAGATGAAAAAACTCTTTTTTACGATACGTTTGGCAATTATTCGGACAGGATATTTATTGAGAATGTAGCGCCCTGCTGGCCGGAATTTAATGTGGAAGGCCGTCTTGGGGTGAAGATTACAAAAGGAATTTACGATCAGCCAGTCGGCGATGTAAACACGTGTCCGTATATTTTTTACTCAATTTCCGTTAACTCTGATGGTTCTGTAAGTTTGTGTTTCCTGGATTGGGCGCGAAAACTCCTGATCGGTGATGTTCGAAAACAGAGTTTGAAGGAAATTTGGGAAGGAGACGCGCTTTTCCAATACCAAATTGAGCATCTTCGCGGCAAAAGAAAGGAAAATGCTGTGTGCGGGCAATGCAGCCAGCTTTCACATTGCTTGCCCGACAATATAGATCCTTATGTCGAGGCCATAGCCGAGCGATTGCTGGCCTCTCGGCAAGGATAGCGTAATGAAACATCCATGAGCCGTTGGCTCACAAAGTGGGATGAAAATTTAATAACTGTCATGCCCGAATGCTTCTATCGGGCATCCAGTGTCTTTTGCGATACTGGCGAAAACAGAAAGACTCTGGATTCCCGCTTAAAGACTGCGGGAATGACACTCTTAATCAAAGAGGTATTTTCAGGTGAAAATATTGCATTTTACTGCTCACCTTGGTGGTGGGGTAGGGAAGGCTTTGAGCGGACTTGTTGCACAGGCAAGGATATCGGGCTCAAGGGTTAAGCACCTTATCGTTTGTTTGGAAGAACCCGAAAAAAGTCAATTCGTCGACCGGGTTCGCGAATATGGAATTGAGGTCATTGTATGCCCGGGCATGGATATGCTCGAAAAGCTAATGGAAGATTCAGACATCGTTCAGTTGGAGTGGTGGAACCACCCTGCAACGATCAAACATCTCTGTTCACTGTCGATTCCTCCTATTCGACTCCTTACCTGGTGTCATGTCGCTGGTCTGCATAGCCCGATAATTCCTAAACAACTAATTTTGGCTTCACATAGATTTCTTTTCACGTCCCAATGCTCGTTTGAAAACAAAGAGGTAATGAATCTGATCCCTGAGTTTGGAGATCGGTTAGGCGTCGTATCTAGTAGTGGAGGATTTTCCGGGTTACCTGAGCCTATTAGAGGAATAAATAAAAAAATATCGGTGGGGTATATCGGTAGTCTGAATTTTGCAAAACTTTACCCGAACTATATTGATTATTTGGCAGCGGTAGATATACCCGGGTTTAGAGTCAAAATGATCGGGGATTTGACAAATCAAGATATTCTGAATCGGCAATGTGATAGTTTATCCAAGACGGGAATGCTGGAGTTCAGGGGATACACGACGGATATTGTTTCTGAGCTTGCCTCGATTAATGTGCTTGCATATCTTCTAAATCCAGAACACTATGGGACGACCGAAAATGCACTCATTGAGGCGATGGCTATGGGGATTGTGCCCATCGTTATGGATAATCCGGCAGAGCGCCAGATTGTTGATGATCGCCATACAGGGTTAGTTGTCCACTCGCCGGATGAATTCGCAGAAGTGATTAGGTGGTTATCTGAAAACCCTGCTGATAGACAAAGGATGGGAAGACAGGCCTCCGAATCAGTTAGAGAAAGGTTTTCCGCAGAAAAAATGGAAGCCGCACTCAACGGGCATTATCAATCAATGCTGTCCATGGAAAAAAGGAAATTTGTTTTCTCGGAAATTTTTGGCTCTGACCCGGCAGAGTGGTTCCTCTCCTGCCAGGGTGATAGAAACCTTTTTGCTGAGGATGGTAGCATCAATCCGGTTGACGGCACCCCTCTTAGTTACGGGTTATTTGAAAAAAGCAAAGGAACGGTGTTTCATTTCAGTGAGTATTTCCCGGACAATTTGGAGCTGAGATTATGGGCGAAGAATATAAAATTACTCCAGTGAAATACGAGAAAGTCCCTGACCGAAAGGTGGCGCGCCAGTTGCTACATGAGATAGCAAAGAGGCCGATTTCTTTTACAGCGCGCAAGGTAGATAAGCAACTGATATTATATGGTGCTAGTAATTTTGGAAAACTGGCTAAGGAATATCTTGAGAGGCTTGGCATCCCGTTTTTATGTGTGGTGGATAAATATCCTGATTTGTACAGAAAAGATCCCTTCTGGGCGGGAGTCGATATTTTCGGCATTCAAGATGTACCCCTTCATATAAGGGAATCTTCACTATTGGCTATTTGCGTTGCACTAGTACCTTTTTCCCAGGTGACTACGCCTTTAAGGGAGCAAGGTTGGCGTGATGTGGTGCCATTTTATGATATTTCCGAGGCTTATCGTGACCTCCACCCTTTAAGCAATGGATGGTACTCTGGCACGCTAAACGAAGAAGATATCAGCCGTATCGAATCTGTTTTATCCCTGTGGGATGATGATGTTTCTCGCGCTCATCATTTGCAGTTTATTGCATGGCATAGTTTGCGGGAAGAATGGTTTTTCGATGATGCGCCGGTAACGACATACGATAGATATTTCATACCACAAGTGCTACGGGCATTACATGATCATGAAGTGTTCGTTGATGTTGGCGCACATCATGGAGAAGTAATTATCCGATTCATGGAGGCAGTGAAAAACCAGTACAAAGAAGCTTATGCTATTGAACCTGACGGTGAAAATTTCAGTAAGCTTCGTAAGTGTTTGGAGAAATACATACCAGGGGAAAAAGGGAAAATCCATTTGCTTGAGTGCGCTGTTGGATCCATGGAGAATAATAAACCTTTTTATCGTGGATTAGGATATGCGTCTCAATTTAGCGAATTAGGGCAAACCGAGGTTATTGTTAAAGATATTGATGAGTTATTTATTCCTGCATCATTCATCAAGATTCATATTGAAGGTTGGGAGTGTATAGCTTTTAAGGGGGGACGGAAGACAATTACAACAAACCGCCCATTACTTACGGTAACCGCGTATCATAATAGGGACGGTTTGTGGAAACTTCCTGATGAAATAATGTCCCATCTTGATAACTACATTTACTATTTTCGAGTACATAGTTGGCTTGGAACTGGTGCTGTTATATATGCGATTCCGAGAGAAAGAATTAATCCGTAAATTACGGTGGGACATTGCAATGATAGGAGTGCATTTTCGAGAAGTTAGTATTCAATTCTTGCGTGTTCCTGAGCTAAAATTAGGGAATAAGGAGTAATTATATGAAGAAATTATTAATGGTAATATTTACAGAAAATTCCTCTCTCGCCGCATCAATGTTGTGTTCTCTTGCTCGTGAACATGGATGGGAAGTTGATATTTGCTTTGCTCCACCGCAAGATAAAGATGGTTCTCAAACTAAATTATTTGTCGAGCAATACAAACCTGATTTGCTTGGCTTTTCATTTAAATCTTTTGAGAGGAATCAGGCTTTGTCCTTAGCTGAAACTATGAGGGATACGGTAAACACAAAAATTATAGCCGGTGGTATTCACCCGACTTTAATGCCGGATGAAATTGTTCAGACAGGTTTTTTTGACGCAGTTGTTGTGGGTGATGGGATGGGGGTATGGGAAAATATTCTTGATGAATATAAGAATCTTAATGGAGAGATTATATGCGGCAAACAACATCCGAATAAACATTTATATAACAGGCACTTCCATTCCAAAAGCCAGATTGAGAGAATGAAAGCAACAGAAATGGCTAGTGTATTGACCGCTATGGGGTGCCCGTATAAATGTACTTTTTGCCATTCCGGAAGCAAAAAGTTTCTATCTTTTCCCTTTGATAGCCTTCTGGAATATGTACTGGAATTGCACAATAAATATGGAGTACGGAGTTTCCATTTCCTGGACGACCTATTTGCCAGTGATTCAAAAAAATTAGAACGATTTCGAAAAACTATTGAGCAATCCGGGAAAAGTATAGTATTTAGCAGTCAGGTCACAGGCAGAGCGAGTTCTTTTAACACTGATGTTGCGTCCGAACTTGTTAAATTGGGCGTAGAAACAATAAATTTTGGCATAGAAACAGCTTCTTCTAATCTTTTGAAGTTTCTGAACAAAAGGCAAACCGTAGAAGATTCTTACAGGGCCGTGCAGGTGTGTCGTAAGTTTGGTTTAAATTGTGTTATTAATCTGATGTTTGGAATTCCCACGCAGGATGAAGACGACTACAAATATACATTAGAGTTTGTGGAAACGGCGAGACCGGATAGTGTGAATTGTTTTTTTTATTCTCCTTATCCGGGCACTGAATTATATGATTACTGTTTTGATAACCAGTATCTTCCGGAATCCTTTGACCGCAATAGATTCGACTGGTTTAAACCGGAAATTGGAGGTACTACGGATATACAACTGAGATTAAACAAAGTGGATTATGAATTGGCTAATCAATATATGGGGGAAATAAATCGCGTGGTAGCCCGTGACGAGGTTTTATTGGAGAAAATGAGAATAATTGATTTGCATCCATGGGTATTGGTTGGAACAACTCGGCATTATTACTTTATAACTCTAATGAAGAAATTATCCGGTTATAGTTGGAAGAATTGTTTGGGATATATCAATACGGATATTGAGGCCGGTTTTCTTTTGGATAATAAAAGTATCTTATTACCTCCGTATAATATCAAGACTGATAGTCTCCCATTCTGGAGCGTAACATATTCCTTTTTAGGTTCAGATTACAAAGTAGTTGAACGTTATGTAAAGGGTAAGTTTGGCAGTGATATGCCATTGATTTCCATTTCATCATTTCAGAAAAGTCATAATTTAACAGAAATAAAAGATTTCCTGAAAGACAGATGCTACTCGAATAAGTTGTGAAAATGTCAAATAAATAGTTATATTTGAGGTAAGCAATTAAAATGAATACTAATTACACTACTGGTAAACGAATTATCTTAATGATTGTACTGCCTTATGTAGTAAAAAATGTGGAAGCAAAAAATTCTAAAATAAGAAGCTTTAAAGCTTTTCCGTACGGTCTTCTTTCTCTCGCCACATATTTAAAAGTACAGGGCAAAGATAAAGTAGAGATTAAAATACTAGACTGCAACAATAAGGACGAGAAAAGTTATCTTGATGCTATAAAGCAAATATTGTTGAAGTGCAAGCCAGATATCGTTGGGCTATCAATGATGTTTGATAATTCCTATAGGTATGTTAGTGATATCACCAACATAATAAAAGAGTATAATCACGATGCCATTATCGTATTAGGTGGGGTTGCTACAACATCGTCGTATAGGGCTATAATTGAAGAGCAGGATAATATAGATGGCATCTGTTTTTCTGAAGGCGAGGCTCCGTTTTTAAGATTAATTAATAGTGAAAACATGCTAGAATTTTTAGAAAATGACCCGTCTTGGGTTACTAAAAAATCTATCCAGGCAGGAAAGACTCCTAAGAAATCATTACTTGAAAACCTAGACGAAGTGATAAATATTGATTACAGCCTTATTAATATTTCTGAATACTCGACAATGCAAGAGTCCTTCTCGCCATTTGCTGGTGAGATAGAAAACCCAAAACAGTTTTTTGTAGTCACATCTCGCGGTTGTCCCTTTAAATGCGCCTTCTGTATGCGTTCTTCTGATGACGACAAAAGTATGCGTTATGCTAGTGTAAAAAAAATTATAGAGCACATTGAGTTTCTTGTATCGAATTATGGCATGAATATTTTAACGTTTTATGATGATCAAATACTCTTAAACAAAAAGAGAGCAAAGCAATTGTTCAGAGAATTGGCTAAATTTAATCTTAGAATTGAGTGTCCAAATGGTCTGTCAGTCGCGTTTATTGATGAAGAGATGGCTGAATTAATGAAAAAGTCCGGGATGCATACAGTATATCTTGCCATTGAATCTGGTTCACCACATGTGCTTTATGATATTATCAAAAAACCATTAAGGCTTGAAATGGTAAGGCCAGTTGTTCAAAGTCTTAGAAAATATGGGTTCTGGATTCAAGGTTATTTTGTGTCTGGCATGCCTGGAGAAAGAGATGAACACAGGGAAGAAACAATAAGATTCATCAAGGATGTTGAAATTGATTGGGCTGGATTTAGTCTTGCCACGCCATCTTGGGGTAGCGAATTATATAGAATGTGTGTAAAGAAAGGATATATAAAAAATCTAAGGATTGGTGAGTTAGACGCTAACAAATATATTATAAACACACCAGAGTATACAGCAGCGTATGTTGCAAGGAAGACATACTTGATGAATTTAGATGTTAACTTTGTAAATAACTACAGAATGAAAATTGGTGATTATCAGGTAGTTGCAAGCAGTTTTCGAGACGTTATAAGAAGATACGCAAATCATGCTTTTGCGTATTATTATCTCGCAAGAGCACAAGAAGCTATGAATGAGAACCCTGTACTAATAAAGCTCAATAAGGATAAATTTAATGAAATAATAAAAAGAGACTCTGTGTGGAAAGAATATGCTGAATATTTCAACCTGAAGCCTGTGTGAAAAATGCGAGTTTGGGTTTTTGCAAATTACACAAAACATAAATGATAAGTGCAAACGCTATAAAAACAATTGGATGTTAGGATTTTAACAGCTTTAAGCTTGTTGTAAGCATCTGGAAAATATAAAAGCCTTCAGAGTAGGCGATAAATATTTCATAGGAGATGTATATGAATGAAACCGAGAGGCAGTTTTCGCAAGAAGTTGCATATAATATTGAGCAAATGGGACGGGATAGGGATTTGCAAACATTAACTCAGGTATGGATAAAGGGAATTATTCCGTATAAGTACGCACATAATTTCTCGTGGCTTGGGCGCCCAATAATGCAGGTACCGCAAGATATTTATGCTATGCAGGAATTAATATGGAATATTAAGCCTGATTTGATAATCGAAACAGGCATAGCGCACGGCGGCTCTTTAATCATGAGCGCTTCTATGCTGGCTTTGTTGGATTATTGTGATGCGGCTGAACGGGGTGAAACACTTACTCCCAGGGCATCGAAGAGGCGGGTGCTTGGTCTTGACATTGAGATTCGGCCGCATAATCGCGAGGCGATCGAAGCTCATCCAATGGCGCATCTTATTGAGATGATAGAAGGATCCTCTGTTGCTCCCGAAGTTGTTGACCGGGTGAAGACGGTAGCAAAAGGCCACAAAAAAATCCTTGTTTCTTTAGACTCAAATCACACACATGACCATGTTTTGGCCGAGCTAGAAGTTTACGCACCACTGACGTCTGTGGGAAGCTATTGCGTTGTATGGGATACGGGTATTGAAGACTTACCAGAAAATTTTTGTACCGATCGTCCATGGGGAAAAGGGAACAATCCAAGGACTGCGGTGTATGAATATTTAAAAAGTACAGACCGTTTTGAAATTGATAAAACGATTGAACATAAGCTGCTGATTACGGCCGCGGTTGATGGTTTTCTACGAAAAATAAAATAACCCTGAAGTGGTTATGAATAAATTTCGAAAGCAGCGTTAAAAGGAGTCATAGTGTTGAGGATATAAAAAAATATCGACTGTAAGGAAATGCTAAAATAATTTTTAAATGAAAGCAACGCAATATAAGAAAGTTGGGGGCGAAGATGGTAAATAACAAAACTCCTTTAGTAAGTATTGGAATGTGCGTATATAATGAAGGTAAATATATTGCCAAGTCGATAGAATCTATCTTACAACAAGATTATAAGAATCTTGAATTAATAATAACGGACAATTGTTCGCAAGATAATACACAAGAAATCTGCCTTCAGTATGCAAAAAAAGACGATAGGGTGCGTTACTATAGATATCGCTGTAATATAGGAGTGCTGAGGACTTTCAATTTTACTTTTGAGTTGACGCAAGGAAATTATTTTATGTTAGCAGGAGGGCATGACTTATGGGATAAATCGTTTGTCAGCCGTTGTGTAGAGATTTTAAATTCAGACGATAAAGTAGTTTTATGTTACACTTTTGGCAACATGATTGATATTGATGATCGATATATAACATCTTTAAGAGGTGTTGACACTCGAGACTTAACTATTGAAGAGAGAATGCATCTTGCCCTAGAACAGAAAACTAATCTCGCAATTTGCGGTCTCATGCGCACAGAAGCTATTAATAAAATAATGCCAATAAAATATAGCGAAATACCCGGAGGCGACGAGGTTATGTTATTAGAACTCAGCACATTAGGAACATTTGCATATATAAGAGAACCTCTTTTTTATTTGCGTAAGGTAAGAGAAGAAAAGTCAGAAGAAGAAACGATAACAAGAATATTAAAAATGACAAATCCATTTCGTGAACAATGTGAATTTAAGACGTATATTTTGGATACTCTCGAGAGTATCTTACAAGTAATAGATAGATTGAAAATAAATAAAAAGTATAAAAGTAGTTTGACAGCAAATCTGGTTCATACTTTAAAAAAGAGATTTGGAGAACGTTCGTTAAAACAAGGCGAGGCATTAGGTTCAGAAATTATAGAAAAATACGGTAATATTAACATAGAAGATATAGATTTCTTAACTATGAGAGAAGCATGTTTGACACTCAAACATATTAATCTTGCTCTCCTTTTTCATCCAGACTCTTCAATCCTGCAAGAGGCTTATAATCTGCTTATAAAATTGAACTTCCCGTTATCCAAAAATCAAGCAAAGCAAGATGAATTAAAGAAAACAGACAATAAAAATGAAAAACCACTTCCACGGGTAAGTGTGATTGTACCTACGCGAGATCGCCCCAATTTTTTATTAAAGGCATTAGATAGTATCGCTCGCCAAACATACAAAAATATAGAGGTCGTTGTTGTAAATGACGGTGGGGAAGATGTCTCACAGATTATCAATGCCTTCCGTGATCGGTTAACGATTAAATATCTCACCCATGATATAAACAAAGATCGCTCTGCTGCAAGAAATACTGCTATTAAACATGCATCCGGTCAATATATTGCCTACCTTGATGACGATGATATCTTCCACCCACACCACGTAGAAACGGCAGTAAAAGTATTAACAACTACAGATTATAAAGTCGTTTATACGGACGCCTGCAGGGCATATCAGATAAAATCCGGAGATACCTATCAGACGATCAAAAAAGATGTTCCCTATTCCGTAGATTACGTGAAAGGTATTTTTTATAAAACCAATATTACGCCAATCCTTTGTGTAGTTCATGATAGAATGTGTTTCAATGAAATTGGGGTTTTTGACGAATCCTTGCCCGTGCTTGAGGATTGGGATTTATGGATCCGGATGGCTGAGAAATACGATTTTTATCACATAAAGAAGGTAACGTGCGAATTCAGTTGGAGAGTGGATGGGACGTCGACAACAAGCAGAAAGCAGAATGAATTTGCAATGGTTCGAGAGCTGATTTACAAAAAGTATTATCAGAAGTTCCAAGACGCTCTTATGCAAACACCTGCTGTTGCCCGGAAACCAGTTTCTATAATCATCCTGACCTGGAATGCCCTGGAATATACCCAAAAGTGCGTTAATTCAATCCAAAATCACACAAGGTATCCACACGAGATCATCTTTGTGGATAATGCGTCAACTGATGGTACCGTTGAATCTCTCCGCAGGTTGGTTCAAGGACATTCAAATTACAAACTTATTGAAAATCGGGAGAACAAGGGTTTTGCCGCTGGTAATAACCAGGGAGTAAAAGCAGCCGGTGGGGAATACGTCATGCTGCTCAATAATGATGTGCTCGTTTCTGACGGATGGCTGGAGAATCTCGTGGAAAGCCTGGAGAGAAATAAAAACATTGGCATGGTGGGTCCTATCACAAATTCCATCAGTGGCAGACAGCAAGTAATAGAAATTCCCTATACTGACGAACAGGAGTTCTATAAATTTGCACAGGGAATAAGAGGAACATACAAAGGAAGGTTAACCCCACGCTACCGTGTTGCCGGTTTTGCAGTTTTGATGAAAAAAGCACTGTACGAGGAAGTAGGCGGGCTGGATGAATCCTTTGGAACAGGTAATTATGAAGATGATGATTTGTGTTTAAAGGTCCAGGAAAAGGGGTATGCTATCATGGTGGATGAAAGCGTATTCATTCACCACTATAGAAGCCAAACATTTATCGAAAATAAAATTGATTATAGCAACAGTTTATCTGTCAATGGATCTAAATTTAAGGAGAAATGGAGTAACGTTGACTATGAACAATTACTTGAGTTGCAAGGAAGTCTGGTTGATGCCAACGCTGCCCTCTGTGCAAGAGGCAAACAGGCGCTGGAATCAGGAAATATCAACGAGGCTATTGAAATATATTTAAAAGTATTGCAAACGAACCCCATTGATGAAGCTGCCTTGTGCGGATTAGGACTTGCTTATCAAATGGACGGTAAAACGGATAAAACCATTGATGCATACAGAAAGGCTTTGAAGGCTAATCCATCATCCTTTGATGCCTACTATAATCTTGCCTTAGTATACGCAAATAACAACCAAATTGACGATGCCATTGTCCATTTTAACAAAGCAATAGATTTAAATGACGGGGATGCCACTATCTATAATAATCTGGGCGTATTATATTTCAAAAAGAATAGTCACGATGATGCAAAGAGTTGTTTTGAAAGGGCACTGCTAATAGATGCCCATTACAAAGAGGCACAACAAAATCTAAACAAGGTATCCAAGGTATTTGAAAAGGTGTAACACGCTGTTGAAATATAGGATGCATAAAACACGAGAATGTCTAATATTTCACCAATATTTATTTACCCATGAAGAGAAATTAATTCCCCTTCCCCATTACCATGGTCGTTTTCAGTTAAAAATGTAGTGTCGAAGCACCCATTGTTAGCTGTTCTACACATACCCCCTGGTAACCCCTTGCGAGCAGGCATTGTATGGCAATCCCCCCCCTTCTCTACGGCTTATTTTCGGATCAAGTTAGGGGGCCTGTCCAAAAAGTATCACAGGGTGGGGCTGTATACCCATAAAAGGTGTGTTTTAACACCAATTTGTGGGGATAGCCAGTTATTATACAGGCCCTAAGTGGGGAACAAATTTGCAAAAATTTACTTTTTGGACAACCCCAACAACCCCCCCCATCCCCCTTTCCTAAGGGGGATTTTATGGTTCATACCATCTCAAAAACCGCATAAATAAAATGAAAATTCCTATACAATCAAATTAACTAACCACAGAAGGTATCCAGGTTTGCTCGTTTTGGTATAGATATTGCTTCTTTGTGGATAACTGTAAGATAACATCCATTTATTTACCGTCTTATTATTCCACATAGTATTCTTATTATGCCAATAGCTACAGCTCAAAAATACCTCGACGAAGCAGAGCTTCTTATAGAAAATGGTCTCTGCAAAGAAGCTATTGAAGCTTATAAAAAGGCTATAGAAACCGATCCCTCTTCCATTAGCGCTTACTATAATCTAGCCCTGATATATCATCGAACTCAACACTTCGATAACGCCATCACCAGCCTGAAAAGGGTGATTGAATTAGACCCCGGTGACGCATCGGCTTTTAACAATTTAGGTGTCTTGTATTTCACAATTAACGTGTTTGACGAAGCAAAAAAATATTTTGAAAAGTCCTTAGCAATTGAACCAGATTACAAAGAAGCTAAAAACAACCTGGAGAAAGTTCAGCTAAAATTACAGATGATACAGGCACAATCTTTCAAACAATCTGCTGAGGCTGGTTCTAACAATAAACGTTTAAAAATTGGTTTTGTAAGCATTTGGTTTGAACGCGGACAATCTTATGTGACAAAAACCCTGCGAGACGTTATTGCAAAAAACCATGAGACCTTTGTTTTTGCCCGTACGGGTGGAGTCTTTGGTCAACCCAAGTTGGAAGTTCAAGGATATTGGGACATCCCCAATCTAACTACCTATCCAGATTATCAAATCCCTCCCGATGTCCTTACCCAATGGATCCGGGGTAATAATCTCGACATGGTCATATTTAACGAAGAGTACGACTGGAATCTGGTTATGGCAGCGAAAGCCTCAGGGACAAAGATATTAACCTATCTCGATTACTATAAGGAAGATTGGAAGCCTTACATGAGTCTTTACGATGCCGTACTTTGTTCAACAAAAAGAACATTTAAGCTGGTTAATGGTATTTGTAACGCCCATTATATAGGCTGGGGAATTGACACCGACCTCTTTAAACCAAGAGACGATGGAGATGGGAAATACACATTTTTTCATAATGCCGGATGGTTGGGTATAAATTATCGCAAAATGACGCCCGCTGTAATCCTTGCATTTGAAGCGGTATCCCATCATTTGTCTGATGCTACCCTCTTTGTCCATACGCAGACCGAACTGGAAAAACTTCCTCCCGAAGTGGTGAATATCGTGAATAATAATCCGCGTATAACCTATCATGTTGAAACTGTTCCAGCGCCAGGTCTTTATCATAAAGGCCGTATCCTTGTTTTTCCTTCTAAACTGGAAGGGCTGGGACTGCCCTTACTGGAAGGAATGGCATGTGGGCTTCCAGCCATTGTCACCGACGCGCCGCCAATGAATGAATTTGTACAGGATGACTATAATGGCCTGCTGGTCAAAGTCGCTGAAAGAGTCGCCAGAGGGGATGGCATCTCCTTTCCAGAGGAAATTGTAGATGTAAATGACCTGGCTTTTAAGATGCATTTTCTGGCTAAAAATCCGGAGTTGATTCACAAAATGCAGCAAAATGCAAGGAATAGTATTAATACTTACCATGATTTGAATAAAAGAGTAAATGAAATAATACACATTGTCCAGTCCGAACACCCACATATCAGCACAAAAAGCGTATCGAAACCCAATATTCCTACTTTTCATACAGCGCTTAAAGATGAAGATATTATATGTCAATGTAATTGAATGCAACGCTGGATGGGGAGCGGAGGTTTTTGTAGATAAGGGATTCCGTAACCTTGGACATACCACCCACTGCATTGATTACCGAAAACAT